>Ga0209137_1000056_pt1 | contig 123295 bp, 128 predicted proteins | sample SaaInl5LU_22_DNA_FD_184642 | JGI IMG/M metagenome (GOLD analysis project Ga0209137, IMG submission 184642) | Marine microbial communities from expanding oxygen minimum zones in the Saanich Inlet - ESP_105LU_22_DNA (SPAdes) (version 2) | ecosystem: Environmental > Aquatic > Marine > Intertidal...
GATTGATTGTTATGCGAGTCGCTGTAATAAAAATTACTGTTGCCTGTGAAATCAATGGCTAGATATGTATTCATGGTTGGGCGCCAGTTAAATCCTAGGGCAAAACTTCTTTCAGGAGCATGTGCTTGAGCGCGACCCTCAAGATCTTTTCTAGATTGCCAATTTTTAATTTCAGTTTTAAGTATCCCTAAATTTAAAAAAGCATCTAACGATTCATTAATTGCCATATCCATATTAAGCTCAAGGCCAAAGTTCACTCCCTCAGCTGCATTTTGAGTTAAAAATGAGAAGGTGTTTGGGTCGCTGGGATCTGTTTGGGTGGAAATAAGAACTTGCTGATCTTCTCTATCTGAATAAAATACCACTCCATTTAAATTTATTTTTGACTCCAGTAACTTGGTTTTTATGCCAATTTCATAGTTAGTCAAAAATTCAGGATCGTAGGAAAGATTTGTATTGATTGAGTTAGCAGCTAGCCCTACCCCAAGATTAAATCCACCTTGCTTATATCCTTTTGCTAGGCTGGCATATATGTTTGTGCTATTCAATATATCTTTGATAAGAGAGATCTTTCCACCCGTCATTTGATCGGATGGATTAAAGGATTCTTGCAAAGAATCTGAATAATCTGCCTCCCAGTCTTCCCAGCGCAATCCAAGAGATAATTTAAGGGATGTAGATAGTAAATAATCTAAGTTACCAAAAATAGAAATATTTGAGGATTTGTAGCGGCTAGATGATGAAGAGGTGCTCGCATAGGGCCCATAAGGATCAGAGGGATCACCATACAACCCATCATCTTTCTTTAGATTATTTTCTTTTAACTCCAAGTAATTAGCTCCAATAACCCACTCCATAAAATTATTTTGAAGAAAATCTGCTGTTGAAGAAACGGCGCGAAATTCTTGGTTAAATGACTTTCTGCCTCTGAGAGTCTCTGAGAAATAATCATAGGTATAAGGGGCATGAGAGTTAGTATTGCCCCAATCAGCATCGTAGCTGAAGGTCACATCAGTCTCAGTAGCGCTCGTGAAACTTTGTAATTCAAAACCATCAAATGCATGAAAGATTTTTATGCCGTAAGCATTAGTCTTTTGAGAATCCATGCCAGGTCTGTCCGAAAGAGTATTTAAGCTACCGTCTATGGTCCAAATATCAGCAGGGTCATCTAGGTCAACCTGAGAAACTAAAAATTTGATCTTTGTCTGGTTTGACAGCTGCCAATTAACTTTAAAACGACTGGTGCTTTCATCTTTGCGGGAGGTATCAGATCTATTGAGATAAAGATTTTTACGAAATCCATCCGCCTTGTCTTGTCGCAGGGCAAGTCTATAAGTAATGTCTTGGTTATTTTTTAAAGGTCCTCCAAATGCAACTCCTGCACTGGTGGTGCCATAGGATCCTTGGGTTAGTTCGCTGGTGCCTTCAAATGTCTCAGTGGGATCTTTGGTCTTGATGTAAATAAGACCTGCAAGTGCATTGGCACCAATTCTAGATCCTTGAGGCCCTCGGTAAACTTCAATTTGGTCTACATCAAACGTTGTAGCAATACCGCCCTGCCCAGAATAATCAATATCATCTATCAGGAAACCTACGGAAGAATTAGGGGTGCCTTGATACCCAGATCGCTCTCCAATGCCTCTAATTTGAAAATAGCGAGCCCTTGAGTCGCTGGCTGCAAAATGTAGATTTGGAACTAAAAAAGAAATCTGCTCAAAATGTTTGAGAGATTGGGATTTAATCTTTTCTGTGTTTAGCAGCACTACACTTGAGTCTTCTTGCTGCGCTGGTTTTTCACGCCAATTCCCAGTAACAAGGATCTCTTCAATCGTGTCAGCAGCTAAGTCCGCACTAAAAAAAGAAAGAGCCAGGGTGAATAAAAATACAAAAGTGCTGTTCTTAAAAATATACATGCAATTCCTCCGCCATTATTGTATGGATCAGGTTCAAAGGGTTCCAATAAAGATCTCAGGTCGAATGACCACCCCTTTGCAGTTATTGCAATGATAGTAGATTACAGAAATTAAATCTATTGGGAAGTTTTGACGATGCGTCTAACCAGATTACTGGCTCAAATGTTATCAGAGCTATTGCTCTGACAGGAGAACAGTTATTTCTTTTTATCTTTTTTGGCAGCTCTTTTTTCTTTTAAAGATTTACCTTTTTTCTTATCGTTTTTTTGCTTGTCTAATCCTTTGGCCATAATGAGTTCCTACATGCGTTTTAGTTAGTATAGAAGAAAAAGGCATGATGGGTCCGTATTATCTCAGCCTGCATCTTGGGCTTGTATCCTGCCAGCTTTTAAAAGACTATTTTTTATTTTATGAGCACTCTTCCTTCGTATTTCGGCACATAGTTTGCTCGACCATCTAAGAAGTTTTCAACGGCATCAACGATAATAACGCCACTATCGATATATTCTATTGCATTTTGAAATTCCCAATATCCATCACCACCCTGTGTAACAAAATTTGGCGCTGCAACCCAGTACACAGCATTGTTATCAATTAAATTGCCCTTGATCCATATCTCATGAACTTGCGCCCCTGGTGTAAAAGAATATTTTACATTTTTTGATACTTGTAATATTCCGTTGGTCATTCCAGCGGCATGGTTAAATATTTTTATAATTTGAAAGCCTTTTAACTTCGTCATAACCACTGTGTTAGGAAAAGGGAAAGCCGAAATCAGATCTCCTTTCGTGATCATTCCCGGAACAATATCCTGCCTTAACGCTCCACTATTAATGACTGCAAAATCAATCCTTTCATCAAAAGCTTCTATTGCATCTGCGAATAGATTTCCCATATTAGATTCTTTGCCATAGGCTCTAACCATTTTTTCTGTGGAAGAGGTTACAGGTCTTGAAGCAATTTTATCCACCTCTTTTTCCCAAAAAGTGATCTCTCTTAGCATGTCAGCATCATCTACTATCTCATCATCAAACACTGTGATGAGCTCATTGGAATGTGAGATGATCTTTCTTTTTTCAGTGTCATATTTTATTTGCAATTTACCAAGTTCGGTTGTGTATGCGTTAGTTGAAACGATGATGGTTCCATTAGAAATAATCGCCTTTTCAGTTCCTTGATGCGCATGGCCTGAAATGATGATATCTAATCCTGGAACATTCTTAGCAAGCAAAATATCTTTATAGAGATTCCTTTCAACATCAGTCATCCCAATGCTTGATTGCCTGCCCGGCATGCCTTGATGAATGCTAAGTATAATAAGGTCAGTTAGAGGTTTGATCTCTTCAATATATTTTCTTAGATACTCCTCTTCATCTCTGGCCTCAATGCCTTTGGTCATCTGAAAATTAATAGTGTCGTAAAATGCAAATTTTCCATGTAGTCCAATCACACCTATTCGCAAACCACCTTTTTCTATAATGGTATAAGGGTTATCCCACACCAACTGGTCTGTTCCCTCAAAAAAGATATTTCCATTCAGGATGGGGAAAGTTGCTTCTTCCATTTGCTCGAGCATATTATCCCAACCATGGTCAAATTCATGGTTGCCAATGCAGGCTGCATCCAACCCAAGATAATTCATTGAGTTGATTACAGCTTTGCCTTTGGTCAATGTGCTTACATAGGGTCCAGAAAAATAATCCCCGGCATCAATGTAAAGAGTATTTGGGTTACTTAATTTATGTTGTTTAACAAGGGTTGCTAAATTTGCAAAGCCACCTACCTCTCTAGAATCACTTATCCAGGTTTCAATGTGTGGCAATAGATGGGAATGTAAATCATTTGTATGCAGAATTGTTATCTCTTTTATTTCCGCATAAGAGAAAAAAGATACAAAGAATACTAAACCAAAAGCTATAATTTTTTTAAGCATATAAGATAATATCTTAAACTCAAGCAAGGCTCTTGAACATTACATTTGTTCATATTTGTTAAGTAACTGGTGGGTCTGGGTGGACTCGAACCACCGACCTCACCCTTATCAGTCGTTCGTTCGTTTCAAGAAAACCTTTAGGTATAAGGTTTAACGACTAGTGTGTTCATACTAGTGTTCATATTATCAAATAATTTACTTATATTTAAGGGATGAATTATGAACAGAAGAGTAGTTGAAAATGGAATCAAACTTGGTCGTAAGACTTATATTAACTGTGGAGATATGACATTCTATTTATAGTAAAAGAAACTACTAAAATAAATCAGTTTGTTAATAGTTCTATGATTTGTTTTTTATTTTTTTTACCAAAATCTTGATACTGATTAATAATGCCAGATAAAGATTTACCAAAATTTGTAAGAGAATACTCTACCTTTGGAGGTATGGTTTTAAAGTCGTTTCTTAGTATTAAATTATGATTTTCAAGTTCTCTTAATTGTTTGGTTAGCATCTGTTCCGTTATTGGAGATAAAGTTCTCCTTAATTCACCAAATCTTTTTGGTCCTGATTGAATGACATACATCAATGGCATTTTCCACTTACCACCGATTAGTTTTGTAACTTCGTGTATTGGACAATATTCTTCTTTCATAAATTTTACGCTATGTTTTTAGTTAGTACTCATTAATAATTTAGTACTTGTTAAATTCATTGTATAAATTATTATGCCTTTTTTCAATCAATAGAGATTACAAATGAATAGATTAAATGAATATATTAACGAGACTTTTGAAAAGGTTTCATTTATTGGACCTTGGTTCCTTAGAATTATCCTAGGGGTATCTTTTTTCTTATATGGTTACGGCAAGTTTCCACTGCCCTCAGAAATGCTAGTAGGATTTGGATTCCCCAATTTAATTGCAACACTAGTTCCCTTGGTAGAGGTTATTGGTGGAATTGGAATTATCCTAACGGGTTTCATAAGTGGATTATGGGGTCAGTTGTTAACTAGAGTCTTTGCTTTGGTTTTAACGGTGTTTATGGTTTTCGCAATTGTTCTTGCCCATTCAGATTGGTTAATCACTGCCGACCTGTTCAAAAATATACAAATTTACTTGCTGGGTGTATCTTTGTATTTTGTATTTAAACCAAAAAATTAATTATCAATATAGGAGATGAATATGGAATGTGGTTGCGGAAGAAGTCCAACTGGAAAATGTATTGGTTGGCACAACCTCTCTGAAGAGGAGTATCAAGAAAAACTAAAAGAGCATGAGGACAAAGATAGTAAAAATCATGAAAACGTCTGACGGTATTGATTTTAAAGGATTGAATGGTGGGTCTGGGTGGACTCGAACCACCGACCTCACCCTTATCAGGGGTGCGCTCTAACCAAGCTGAGCTACAGACCCGCTTAACTGCGGACACGCATTTTAGCTGTTATTTCTTCAGGAATAAAGACTATTCAAATAATCTAAATCAGATTGACGCCCATCACAATCAAACAGATGATTGAACCAAACCAAGTCAAGCTTCTAATAGGCTGTGCAACATAACCCGCTTCATTTGCTGGTTGAGTATTAAAGCCAGTGATGTAGAGCAAAACAAACATGGTTCTTAGGGCTAGCCAGATCGAAGCTACTAATACATTGGCCTCAACTCCTAGGTGCATAGATAAAAGCGCAAATGTAAAAAATACAGGCAAAGACTCGCGAAGATTATGCACAGCCTTTCTCGCACTTTCGCCAGCTACTTCTCCAGACCTCTTGGTCAATGGCATAGGCAGGATAAGTTGCACCAAATAAAGCAGCCCTGTAAATAAAATGATGTTGGTCATGTCGATCTCCTATGTTTTCTAACGATTATATTTAATTCTCTAAAGCGTTCCCTTGTCTCTCATTTCTTTTCTAATTTTAGTGGCGCTAATATCAGTGATCGCCTCATCAAAAATTTCTTCATCAAATTTATAGCCCACTCCCCTGCCATAAGTAATGTTCACAATATTTGGCACTAGCATAATCTCATATTCCTGTCCGCGCCTGAAGTTATCCCTAGCTAAGCCATCTTCAATATTTTGGCAGACTGCATCCCAGTCAAATGGATTATCATCCTGGCCATGCCCGCCAGATGCGCCTTGCACATCTCGAACCTGTATAATGACCTGCCCTGTTTTTGCAACACATCTTTTAAATAAAGCTTGATGGCCATCGTGCCAAGGTTGCCATCTTCCTAGCATCTGAACTGTGGGGTTTTTCCAATTAAACATTTTTTAAAATCTCCTTGGCAAGATCTTCATGATTATGCTCATTCCATTCGGTGATATGGAAGTCTACTTTATCAGGGTTTTGAAAGAGCGTGTTGGTATCTGCATATCTGCCTTCTGTAATTGTATCCATCCAGATCACCAAGTCCGCTTCAAAATTTTCTCGGGTCTCTTTGGTAGGGCAAACAAAATCGCACACTACATATCGACCATGCGCTTTCTCAAAATCTGCAAAGGTTCTCATGCGCATGGATTGTCTAGCTCTTCCTTCATTAGAAAAATCCCAATCATTTGCCATCTCTCTAACCTTGTCTGCGTTATACCAAGCAGCATTTAGCAAAGGAACTAACCTTTCGGTCAGGTATGTTTTTCCACTGCCAGGCAAGCCCATGACTAATATTTTCATAATGATTAATTGGTTTTTTCGAGTGATTGATGGAGGCTAAAGAATAAATAAAATAAGGGCATGGTTGCGGCATATTTTAATAAGGTGGCTATGACCAGAAACCCTAATCCTGAGTCAAGGCCAGCGATGCTACCCACCAAACCAAAAATAATTTGGATTCCCATAAAAGCTGAAGTGAGAACAAATAACTTGTTTCCAAACTCATCGGTTGCCTGCCATGACTCCCCCAAAGAGTCTAGGGCACCTTTATTACTAAACATAATATATAGAGGAAATAATCCCAATCTTGCATACAAGTAAAATCCCGGAAAAACTAGCATGATGAAACCGATGCCATAAGCGAGTGAGTGCAGTAAATTTCCTAGCAATAATGGAAAAAATTTCTTGATGCCTGAGAGCAATGATTGATAGGGTGATACTGCATTGCTGAGAGTGAGACCTTTAAAGGCAACCATAGCTCCCCCAGATAAACCCACAGATAAAATAAGCGAAAGGGCGACTAGGACAAACAGTTGGCCAGAGATTGATGAAATAAGCTCCAAGGTAGCGCTATCTGACATATTGGAACCTACCCCCATGGACATCACAAGATGAGCCAAGGCGACTTCAACGGTCATTACCGGCAAACACAAAATAAATAAATAACTTATGTGGCGAACACAAAAACTTATAGATGAATAGAACTGCTGCATATTTGTATTATGGATTGAGGAACCTGAAGATGAAAGTTAAAGCTTAATTTTTTTAAACTTGCGCTTTCCTACTTGATAAATAGCGACGCTATTTTTAAGGATGGTGTGCTTGGGGTCAGTAATTTTCTCTTCATCAATGCGAACGCCTCCTTGTTTAATCATACGCATTGCCTCTGAAGTACTCTCTGTCATTCCCGCTGCTTTTAATAAATTAGGAAGTAACATTGAATCCTCTTTCCAATTTAAGTTTAGCTCTTCAATATTGTCAGGAATATTTTTTTTCTGAAATTGATTAATAAAATTTTTCTCCGCTTCGTCTGCAGTTTGGTCGTCATGGAAGCGAGCTATTATCTCTTTGGCTAAAGAAATTTTAATATCTCTAGGGTTCATGCCATCGGCCTGCTCAGCTTGTAATAGTTGTATTTCTTTGGATGATTTAAAGCTCAGCAAATCAAACCAACGCCACATGAGCTCATCTGAAATAGACATAATTTTCCCAAACATTTCTTCGGGCGCTTCATCTATCCCAACATAATTTCCAAGAGATTTAGACATTTTATTGGTGCCATCTAGGCCCTCGAGAATAGGCACTGTGATAACAACTTGGGGCTCTTGGTTATAGGTTCTTTGTAATTCTCTGCCCACCAAAAGATTAAACTTCTGATCTGTGCCACCCAGCTCTATATCTGCCTCTAACGCAATGGAATCATAGGCTTGAATTAAAGGGTATAAGAATTCATGAATGGCTATGCTTTGGTTCGATTTATAGCGCTTGCTAAAATCATCTCTCTCTAACATTCGGGCAAGATTGTATTTAGAGGCTAGCTTAATAATGCCTTCGGCACCTAGCTTCTTACACCATTCTGAATTAAATCTGACTTCGGTCAGCTGCGGATCTAATATTTTAAAGACTTGTTTGGTATAAGTTTTAGAGTTTTTTGCTATGTCTGCTGCATCTAGCGGTGGGCGAGTTTTATTCTTGCCTGTGGGATCACCAATCATGGCAGTAAAATCACCAATTAAGAAAACAACTTTATGGCCTAATTGCTGGAAATGCCTTAGCTTGTTGATTAAAACCGTGTGCCCTAAATGTAAATCTGGTGCAGTGGGATCAAACCCTGCTTTAACAACAAGTTGTTTTTTTGTTTTCAGTTTAGAAATTAACTCCGCCTCATTGAGCAGCTCGTCAATTCCGCGTTTAATTAAATTGAGGTTATCTTCCATGATTTATGATTTATTATAGTATTTAATAGACCAAAAAGTTTAATTCATATGGCTGCACCTAAAAGCACAACATTTATTTTTCCCCCTCGAGTTAAAGGTGTAAAAATTCAAAGCAGTGAGGATTTGTTTCCTGTAGGGAAAATATACTGTGTTGGTAAAAACTATGAAGATCACGCAAAAGAGATGGGAGGTAGCGTTGATAGAGACCAGCCATTCTTTTTTAGCAAACCGCCGCAAGCTATTACACAGTCTCCATCTATTCCTTTTCCCACTCAAACGAATGACCTCCATCATGAAGTGGAGCTCGTTGTATTCTTAAGCTCTAAATGTACTGATATAGAGCCAGCTCAAGCCGCGCAACATATCTTTGGGTATGGGGTCGGCGTTGATCTTACAAAAAGAGATTTGCAGGAAGTAGCCAAAGAGAATAGAAAGCCTTGGGATCTTAGCAAAGGGTTTGATAATTCTGCGCCTATATCAAAAATTTTTAAAAATGAAGGTATCATTTTAAGAGAAGGGAAAATCAAATTAAAGGTTAATGGTCAGGAGAGGCAATTAAGCAACCTTTCTCATATGGCTTGGGGGGTTGATGAGATTATTAGCTGGTTATCAAAATTTATTACTCTCAATCCTGGTGATATTATTTTTACTGGAACTCCAGCAGGTGTTGGAGCGCTAAATCCTGGTGATCAAGTCGAAGCAAGTATTCAATCGGTTGGCGAGCTTTCTTTTAAATTACTGTGAAGGATTGATTAGGCCATGCTTTTAATCAAAAATTCATGGGCAACTCTCTCCTATGGCTTGCTAGCCCTATTTGTGGTTCTCATCATTGTGGATGTAGGCTCAGAATCAGAAATAAAAAAGGTTGAAGAAATCAATGAAATGCGGGTAATCCCTGCGCCGGAATTAAACCAAATTCCAACCAAAGAAATTCATGTGGTACAAAGTGGAGAAAATTTATCCGTTATTTTTGAAAAGTACAAAGTTACATTGAATTCAACCTATCAAATTTTTAAGGCAGACAAAACGGGAGATGTGAAAAACTTACAGCCGGGTGATAGGCTAGAATTTTCTTTTTTAGATAGCAAAATTCAATCTATTCGCATTATTAAGAGCCCCTTCTTAGAATTCCAAATCCTCATTTTACCTGAGGTGACAATTAGCAGGGTAGAGAAGATGCCTGATTTAATCCAATCGTTTAAGTCTGGAGTGATTGAATCATCATTCTATTTAACTGGCTTAAAAGAAACTATCCCAGAAAGCGTGATTATGGACTTAGCCTATATTTTTGGCTGGGATATTGATTTTATTTTTGATATTCGCGAGGGAGATAAATTCAAGATCCTTTATGAAACTGCATTCATTGATGGTGTCAAAGTAGACAATGGCAGTATTTTATTTGCAGAATTTTTTAGTAAGCAGAGAAAATTTACAGCTATAAGGAATAAAGGTAAAAACAAAACATGGGATTACTTTAATGAAAAAGGTGAAAGCTTGGAAAAAGCTTTTTTGCGGGCGCCACTAGATTTTGCCTATGTTAGCTCTCATTTCAATCCAAACAGAAGACATCCCATCTTAAATAAAATTAGAGCCCACAACGGTGTCGATTATGCAGCCAAAAGAGGAGCCCCAATCAGGGCAACGGGAGATGGTGTAATTGAGTCAGTCGGATGGAAGGGAGGTTACGGAAGATCTGTGGTGATTCGTCATGGAGGAGACATCACAACCTTATACGCTCATATGGAGAAATATAATTCATCTTTGGCGACAGGAATAAAAGTGAAACAAGGGCAAACTATTGGATATGTTGGGGATTCAGGCTTGGCAACCGCTCCCCATCTTCATTATGAGTTTCGATTAGGAGACAAAAGAACTGATCCTTTAACTGTAGCTCTGCCTTCCGCCCTTCCATTGTCAAAGCTGCAGATTTCAGATTTTCAAAAACTAAGGTTGCAATATGAAGAGGTGTCTAATGCCTTATTATTGCGAGATCCTAATGCAGCAGCTTTTGAATAACATTTTTATAGGAACCATGAGTGGTACCAGTTATGACGGCATTGATGTGTGCGCAATGTCACTGGATCCGGAAATAAAACTTTTACATTTTGCCTCGTATAAGTATCCAAAAAACCTTAGAAAAGAGATTGCAAAGGTCATAGAGCATCAAACTCTTAGCCTGCAAAAGTACGGCGAGCTAGACCGTCAAATTGGCATGGCTTTTGCAAGTGCTATCAATAATTTTATCTTGCAGCGCAAAATAGCGAGATCTCAAATCTGCGCTGTTGGATTGTCTGGCCAAACACTATGGCATTATCCTCAGGGCAACTACCCCTTTTCAATTCAAGCTGGTGACGCTCAGGTGATTGCAAAAACATGCAAAATTGATGTCGTCAGTGATTTCCGCAATGACCATATCAAACTGGGTGGAGAAGGAGCCCCTTTAGTACCAGAGTTTCATCAGCAAATATTTGCCTCTGCCAAACAATCGCGATTAATACTTAATATTGGTGGTATTGCTAATTACTCCTTCCTAGAAAAATCCAAAGGGTTTATGGGCTCAGATACTGGCCCCGGCAATGCTTTGTTAGATGCTTATTGTCAAAAATATCTTAATCGCTCGTTTGATAAAAATGGATTGCTGGCAAGGAAAGGTCTGATGCATTTAAGCTCTTTGAATCAAATGCTCGCTCACCCTTTTTTTAAAAAAAGATCTCCAAAATCTACAGGTAAGGAAGTTTTCAACCTTTCTTTTATCCCTCAAGCTCTGCTCCAGCAGCCACATGAAAATATTTTAGCCACCTTAACTGAGTTATCCGCAATGACGATTGGACGATCTATTCAGTTAAAAGAAAGATTGGTCAAAGAGATCATTGTTTGTGGCGGCGGAATTAATAATATATTTTTGCTAGAGCGAATCAGTCATTACACATCTACTCCTTTGCAGTCATCGGAGACCTTTGGATTCCAACCCCAATCAATTGAGGCCATGGCATTTGCTTGGCTCGCAAGCCAAAGAGTGAAGCAATTACCTTTAACGGTAAAAAAGAAAAAAGGTTTAGTGGGACGGGTGAATAAATTTAAATTGTAAAGGACTCGCCACAACCACAGGTAGTCTTTGCATTTGGATTGGTCACTATAAATCTAGAGCCAGAAAGATCTTCAACATAGTCCAGGGATGATCCGAAAAGATATGGATATGACAAGGAGTCAAGCAAGATAGAAAAATCTTGAAATGGAATAATATCGTCATCAGCTTCCGGAGCGTCATCAAATTTAAAACCATACTGAAAACCAGAGCATCCACCGCCAGTTACATACACACGAAAATTATTAGTCTCATTGGTTGGAAGTAAAGATTGAATGCGCTCAATTGCACTTGCGGTTAAGTTGATAGAAAAAGATTCTTGGTTCATAAAGAATAGTTTAAAGGATTAAAGATAGGTTCAACAAACAGATAAGAAAGTTTTTTTTCTATAGATACTCTATAAGAGATAAAATACTAGAAATGAACCTTTATCTAATATACAAAACCTTGCATATACTGTTTATGGTTTCATGGTTTGCAGGAATTTTTTATCTGCCTAGGTTATTTGTTTATCACGTAGAAAGCGAGAGCATGGATGTGCAAAACCAGTTGTGCGTGATGGAGAAAAAGTTATTTAAATTTATTACTCCCCTCGGCATCCTGGCCATAGTGTTCGGCGTCTTAATGGGCCTGCTCAGCTCTGATTTAGGGGGGTTCTTTTCTCAAAATTGGATTATCGTGAAGCTCGCTGTTGTATTAGCTCTAATTGGCTATCAAGCATTTTGCTGGAAAATCCTAAAAGAGCTCGCATCACAGAATCATAATTGGACAGGATTTAAACTAAGATTATTGAATGAAGCGCCTGTTCTATTGTTGCTTGTTGGTATTATTGCTGCGGTGTTCAAATTTTAAGTGTAATTTAATTCGGTCAACCTATTAATGGTGCGGCTGAACTTACTCAATAGAGTGTCAAGAAAGTTATAGCCGAACGAAACTAAGCTCTTCAAATTTGATATGATTGCAGATTCTTGGTGCATCTTTAGTGAATTAAAGGTGCAAGAAAACTGAAATATTAAATAAACTTTTACAATATTATTAGAGCAAGTGCCCTTAAAACGAACAAATTCAGATCTCCTTTTTAAAAAAGCTCAAACCTTAATGCCTGGCGGGGTGAACTCTCCTGTCAGGGCATTTAAGAACGTTGGTAATAATCCTATTTTTTTTAAGTCTGCAAAAGGTCCAATCCTCACGGATGAAGATGACAATCAATATATTGATTTTATAGGATCATGGGGGCCAATGATTCTTGGGCATTCAAATCCTCTTATTGTGGAGGCTGTAAAAAAACAGCTTGAACTAGGAACTAGCTACGGGGCACCAACTAGCATAGAAAGTGGCCTTGCAGAACTTATAAAAAATCAGATTCCAAGCATGGAAAAACTCAGAATGGTTAATTCAGGAACAGAGGCAACCATGAGCTGTATTCGTTTGGCGCGAGGTCATACTGGAAAAAATAAGATTCTTAAGTTTACTGGCTGTTATCACGGCCATGTAGATTCATTGCTTGTAAAGGCGGGCTCAGGGGTTTCAACATTCGGCTTGCCAGACTCGCCAGGGGTACCAGATGAGCTTGCAAAATTAACTTACAGCTGCCCTTATAACGACATAGAATCTGTGACAAAAGTTGCAAATGAGATTGGGGAAGATTTGGCGGCTATTATTGTCGAGCCGATTGCTGGGAATATGGGCTTTGTTCCAGGTCAGAGTGCTTTTTTAGAAACTCTAAGAAACTTATGTGATCAAAATCAAGCACTTCTAATATTTGATGAAGTCATGTCAGGCTTTAGGGTTGCGCTAGGCGGAGCTCAGAATTTATACAATATAGAGCCTGACCTGACTGCCTTGGGGAAAGTGATTGGCGGCGGTCTTCCTGTTGGAGCATTTGGAGGCAAAGAGTCTGTGATGAATCAATTGGCTCCCCTTGGTCCCATATATCAAGCTGGCACCTTATCAGGCAATCCATTGGCAATGAGTGCTGGGATAGCGCTCATGTCAGAGTTAATTAAAATGAATCCTTTTGAGAAGCTGGAATCTGCTTCAATATTTCTACTCTCTCATATCAAAAGTCTGCTTGACGCCAAGGGCATTCCTTTCTCTCACGCTTCGATTGGTGGAATGTTTGGATTTTTCTTTGCCGAAAAACTTCCAGTAAATTTTCAGGAGGTTGCAGAAACAGACGATGCTTTATTTGTGAGGTTCTTTAACTTAGCACTCCAGAACGGACTATACTTTGCACCATCAAAATATGAGGCTGGGTTTATTTCTACGACACATAGCCCACAAATTCTTGAGCAAACAATTGAAAAAATAAATCTTACTGTAAAGGAGCTTTAAAAATGAAAAATGATATTAGTGCTATTGGAAATGCTTTGGTTGACACCGTTTTCAAGGTGCCGCATGAGCTGATTAAGGAGCTCGGATTAGAAATTGATCAAATGAACTTATCAAATGCTGAAGAGCAAGCGCCCATTATTAAACGACTCATCGCATCTGGCGCAGAGACTATTTCCGACTGCGGAGGATCAGCAACTAATAGCTTGGTTGCCGCCTCAAGCTATGGCGCAAAATGCTTTCATGTGTGTAAAGTTACCAATGACAAGGACGGAGAAACGTATTTAAATAGTCTAAAGAATGCAGGCGTAGCTCATAAAGGCAATATGGCAGCCTTGGGATCTATTCCAACAGGCAAATGCTTAATTCTGGTTACACCAGATGCAAAAAGATCAATGATGACCTCATTGAGTATTAGTTCAGAGATGGATGCTCTTGACTTAGATTTAGATAATATTGCGAATTCAAAAATTTTTTATATTGAAGGCTATATGGTAACAAGCGATAAGAATTATCAGTGTGCTATAGCGATATTAGAGCATTTAAAAAACTATCCTGAAGTCAAAATCGCACTTTCGCTCTCAGATCCAGGTATTGTTGCTGGATTTCGAGATCAGTTTCAAGAAATTGAATCCTATGGTTTGAGCTATGTTTTTGGTAATGACGATGAGGCAATGGCTTTTACAGACACTTCAGATATTCAACAAGCTCTTTTGGCGCTGCAGTCCAAATCATTTACCTCAATTATTACTATGGGCGGTGATGGAAGCGCGGTGGTTACGCCTAATGAAGTTCTGAGGGTAGATGCTATCCAAATTAATCCTATCGACACGAATGGAGCTGGTGATATGTTTGCTGGCAGTTTTCTGTATGCTCTACTGCAGAATCATGATCTCAAGGCATGCGCTGAGTTTGCAAACTTTGGTGCAGCAAGAATTGTAGAAACCTTTGGGCCCCGGTTGTCTAAAGAGAGTTATGTTGAAACCTTAAAAAGTTTTCAAAAAAGCTAGCTAATTGACCCCCTTTCTGATAATTTCATGCGCCTTGAGAATTTTTTAAATACATATGCCAAAAAAAGCTGACATCCAAAAAATAACTGCGCCGACAAAGAAAACGCCTGCAAAGAAAGCACCTGCAAAGAAGCGATCTACCCCTCTTTCATCTTACCAAGGTAGAAAAGGAGAAAAATATATGAGTGCTGCAATGAAAAAACATTTCACTGCTGTTCTTATGGAGTGGAGAGAGCACTTAAAAGAAGAGATGCAAAAGACATTTGCTCATTTGAAGAACAAGGGTGAGTCTTACGCTGATCCAATTGACAGAGCGTCTCAAGAAGAAGAATTTGCATTTGAACTCAGAACAAGGGATCGAGAAAGAAAACTAATCAATAAAATTGCAATGTCGCTCGATCAAATAAAACAAGATGACTATGGATACTGTTATGCTTGTGGGATAGAGATTGGAGTAAAGAGACTTGAGGCAAGACCAACAGCAACTCATTGCATTGACTGCAAGACATTGGATGAAATTAAAGAAAAGCAACTTGGCGGCTAATACGCAACTCTGCCAAATGCACCTAAGCTTTTGATCAAAAAAAATAAGCCCTCGGCTACCAAGCCCCCAAAAATATTAACTGACAGTAAGTTCAGCCCTCTTTCTCTTGAGATTGTTAGATCACTTAAAAAGGCTGGATTTCAAGCGTACCTTGTTGGAGGCTGTGTAAGAGATTTGCTGGTTGGCATCAAAGCAAAAGATTTTGATGTCTCGACAGATGCAACTCCTGAGCAAGTTAGAAAAATCTTTCGATCCTCTAGAATTATTGGAAAAAGATTTCGTCTGGTGCATGTCTTTAGCCGCAATGAATTAATCGAAGTCTCCACATTCAGGGCAGATGCTTCGAACTCAAAAAATAAGGCGGGGCTCGTTAAAGATACAGATGGAAAAATTTTAAGAGATAATGTCTGGGGAACTTTAGAAGAAGATTGTATAAGAAGAGACTTTTCGATCAATGCGTTATATTTTGATCCTGTAGAAAATATTCTGCATGATTTCCATCAAGGGCTGCAACACATTCACAAAAAAATGATTGTTTCCATTGGCGATCCAATGCTTCGATTTGAAGAAGATCCAGTAAGAAGTCTTCGCGCTATTAGGTTTAGCTCAAAGTTAAATTTTAAAATCTCTGGTGATGTTAAGGAGGCTATTTATCAAAAGGCTCCTCTGCTAGAAAATATTTCTAATGCCAGACTCTTTGATGAGTTTTGCAAAATCTTCCTGTCCAAGGAAGCTTTAAATAATTTTGAAAAATTACAGTCATTTGGTGCTTTAAAACATCTAATAAATACTTCTCAGTATCCTGTTGATTCTTTTGGACTCAGATTTCAACATGCAGCTTTAACTAATACTGATAATCGATTAAAGGCAGAGAAATCTATAACACCAGGTTTCTTGCTGGCAGCCCTCATGTGGCCTCAATTGGTTAATGCCGCCAAAGAAGAAGGGGTATTAAATCTTAAAAAATTTTTTAGGAGCATGGATAGTGTCATCCGAGAGCAACAAGAATTAACAGCCATCCCTAGAAAATTTCATGGTTACATTAAAGATATTTGGTCTTTGCAACTTAAGCTAGAAACACGTCTAGGCCATCAGCCCTATAAGATATTAAACCACCCAAGATTTAGAGCCGCCTATGATTTTTTATTGCTCAGGGAAGAGGCTGCAAGGGACTCGCAGGGAATTGGTGGTTGGTGGACGGAGTTTCAGGCAGTCAATCGACCACGAAAGATAGAGATGCTTCAAGTCTTAAGAGATTTAAGAAAAGGTCCTGTAGAGAAAAAATTTGGTTTCTTGGAAGAGTTAAGCTAATCTTTACAAAACGGAAATAAAACCCTCATGGAACCAGCTTTACAGGAAGCCCCACTTCCAAAATACATAGCCATAGAAGGGCCTATTGGAGTTGGAAAAACCACTCTTGCCCACAAAATTGCTCAAACATTTAACTACGATGTTTTTCTTGAGCAGCCCACAGAAAACCCTTTTTTAAAAAGTTTTTATAGAAATCCTAAGCAATCTGCGCTTGCTACACAGCTATTTTTTTTATTTCAAAGGATGCAACAAATTGAAGATTTAAAACAACGATCATTATTTGAGCCTGTTAGAGTGGCAGATTTTCTTATTCAAAAAGATCGCCTATTTGCTGAGGTAACTCTCTCAGAAGAAGAGATGGGTCTATACGACAAAGTTTACGAGCACTTGACGCTCGACGCTCCTTCGCCAGATCTTGTGATTTATTTGCAAGCTCCTGTTGAAGTGTTACTGGATAGAATCAATAAACGAGGTAATCCAGATGAAAAATTTTTAACGGTGGATTACTTGGAGAGATTGAATGATGCTTATTCCAAATTCTTTCTTTATTTTGAGAGCGCCCCACTATTAATTATTAATGCCTCTGATATTGATTTGGAGAGCGGGGGTTCAGATTACGACATGCTGATCAATAAAATTATGTCGGATCCGAGAGGTAAAAATTTTATTAACCCCCAGCCATCTATTCTTTAAAGCTGGTGAGACAACATTGTGAATGATAAGACCTATCAACCACCAAAAAACTTAATTAATCCTTATATTGCAGACTTAGATCAGTATGCATCCATGTATCAGGAATCCATTGAGGACCCGACGACATTTTTTGGAAACGCAGCTCGTGAAAATCTTTCATGGATAGAGCCTTTTACTAAAGTTCATAATAATAATTTCATAGAAGCTCAATGGTTTGAGGGAGGTAAGCTGAATGTTGCTTATAACTGTATTGACCGGCATTTAGATAAAGATGGGGGGAAAATTGCTCTTATATGGGAGGGTGATGAGCCAGATCAATCTCAAGAAATTTCGTATTTAGAGCTTCACAAGAATGTATGTAAGTTTTCAAATATTTTAAAAGATCTGGGAGCTGTTAAGGGATCTAAAATTTGTATTTATATGCCAATGATTCCCGAGGCTGCCTATGCAATGTTAGCTTGCGCAAGAATTGGTGCTATTCACTCAGTGGTCTTTGGTGGATTTTCGCCTGAAGCTTTAAAAGATAGAATTTTAGACTCCTCCTGCAGCATTGTTGTGACCTCTGATGAAGCAATTAGAGGGGGGAAAAAAATTCCATTAAAGAATAATGTTGATGCTGCTCTTGCAAACTGCCCAGACGTTCAACATTGCTTGGTCATCGCCAGAACAGGAATAACAACCTCATGGGTCCCAACAAGAGATGTTAGCTATCAAGAGGTTTTCTCCGCTGCATCTGATGTATGTGAGTGTGAGCCCATGGATGCTGAAGACCCATTTTTTATTTTATACACTTCTGGCTCCACCGGAAAACCTAAGGGCGTGATGCACACCACAGGAGGTTATTTGTTGGGAGCGCATTTAAGTTTTAAATTTTTATTTGGTTACAAAAAAGAAGATAAATATTGGTGCACAGCAGATGTGGGTTGGATTACAGGGCACACTTATATTTTATATGGGCCTCTCTCAAACGCTGCAACGAGTTTAATGTTTGAAGGCATTCCAACCTACCCCAACCCATCAAGATTTTGGGAGGTTTGTGATAAGCATCACATATCTATTTTCTATACTGCTCCAACTGCGTTGCGAGCATTAATGGCCCAGGGCGATGAATATGTCATGCAAACTTCTAGGTCCTCTCTAAGACTCTTAGGAACTGTTGGAGAGCCAATTAATCCTGAGGCGTGGGAATGGTATTACCAGGTGGTTGGAAATTCAGCATGTCAAATTATTGACACCTGGTGGCAAACAGAAACAGGCTCTGTTCTCATATCCCCAATTGCTGGTGTCACTCCAGTAAAACCAGGCTCAGCAACACTCCCATTTTTTGGGGTCAAGCCAGAATTGGTTGATGAGCATGGAATAATATTGGAAGGAGAAAGTTCTGGTAATTTGGTTATTTCACAATCTTGGCCTAGCCAAATTAGAAGTATCTATGGAGATCATCAACGCATGATTGAAACGTACTTTTTAACCTATCAAAATAAATATTTTACTGGTGATGGAGCGAAAAGAGATGCCGATGGATATTTTTGGATTACTGGCAGAGTTGATGATGTATTGAATGTATCAGGCCACAGGCTTGGAACTGCTGAAATTGAAAGCGCCCTAGTGCGTCATCCCAAGGTTGCTGAAGCTGCAATTGTTGGTTTTGATCACCCTATTAAAGGACAGGGTATATACGCCTATGTGACCTTGATGGTTGGTGAAGAGGAGTCAGGGGAATTAAAAGTGGAGCTTCAAAAATTTGTCGCCAATGAAATTAGCCCGATTGCGAAACCGGACTTAATCCAATGGGCCCCAGGACTGCCAAAAACTAGATCTGGAAAAATTATGAGAAGAATTTTAAAGAAAATAGCAGAGGGAGATTTTAATAACCTTGGGGACATCTCTACTCTCGCTGATCCAGCCGTTGTAGAAAGCTTGATTGCAAATAAATTAAGCCTATAAAAAACTTACATATATGCAAAGCGCTCCAGCTATTGCAAGCGTTAAAATTATCACATTAAGAAAAAATGGAGCGCTCTCTTTTTTAATATCATGCGTTGCTTTGTAAAAATTTCTTGGCGCAAATAGCAAGATTGCTGAATTAAAAAGATGCAAAGAAAGCAAGAGCATTACAAACCAATGCCCTTGCTCTAATAACGCTAAAAAACATAAAACAATGTAAGGGAGCTCTAGGCTTAATAAAAATTTTCTATTTACGGGGTTGAACAGAAAACCCAGGATCTTTAAATGATGTTGGAATAGTGCTGCTAAAAATAGGCTATTAGTAAGATACAAGCAACCCAAGAAAAAAGTAACCATCAGAGATCTGAAATTAAAGACCAGGTTTTATGTAGCTCATGAAAATCTGCTATTTGATCATCCTGCAATTTCACCAAATGAGCTTCCAGGCTCCATAGGGCAATAGGATGGAGCTTTGAATCCACATCATCATAAACCTCCTTCACCAGCTCATCTGATGAGCAGGAAGCTAGAAGCTTTAGTTTTTCGACTACCTTTTGCTCTCTTTTAAGTCTGTGCGCAATAATCCAGTCCACTACCTCAAATGGATCCCCTAAAAAATCTCCATGCCCCGGGCCAATTCTTGTAAATTGATAGTTTTTAAGCAACGCAAGAGAATCAAGATATTCCTTCATGGAACCATCTGGATGGGCAATAACAACTGTAGAGCCATTCATAATATGATCGCCTGTCAGAAGGGTCTCCTCTTCTTTAATTAAGTAACATAAGTGATTTGATGCGTGTCCAGGCGTATGCAACACTTCAATTGAGTACTCCTCCGTGGTTATTATGTCGCCATGATGAAGAACTCGATCAGGCTTAAAAGTCTTATCTTGCCTAGAATCATCTTTGGCTACTAGTCGCCCCATTAAAGGAACTCCAAGCTTGTCTGCCAATACTTTAGCGCCAGGAGAGTGATCTGGGTGCGTATGAGTCACTAAAATTCTTTTAATGTTATTTGCGCCAAGCTGAAGAAGATGAGAAAGGTGTTTATCAATTTTTGGACCTGGATCAACCAAAGTTATATCATTCACCCCAATCAAATAACTATTAGTTCCTGGCCCAGTAAACATGCTGCCATTTGGTGCTGTTACACGTTGAATAATAGATTTATGCTTCTTCATAGCCATCCTCTCCTGGTAAAAAACCCACCCACGCCCCATCTTTCTTAATAAACTTAGGTAAGATAGCTGGGATACCGCCATCTTCAATTTGTTGAAAATAATTAAATACTTCGTCTCTGGATGAAAATTCATCTAATTTCGTTAGGTTTTTAATCGTGGGCATAATCATATTCATTTCACCTTCATGAAATTTCTTTAATGCTTCAGAAGGAGAAATCCAGAGACTTTCTGTTAACTCAAAGCCATCATGGGCTCCTAATTGCTCTGCATGTACTTTTGCAATAAAAAATCTGGTATCAAATCTTTTGGGCTCAATTTCAGGGGTAATCCAATGAGCGCATGGAACAATGTTATTTGCGCGCAAACGAAGCTCGTGCTTCAAGCATATATCATTGAATGTGATGTCGCCTGAATTGAGCCGCTGCCTATATTCATCAAGCATACTTGAATCTTTTAATAAATCATCGTGCTTATTGGTCAGCAAAATTCCTGCTTCTTCAAAACATTCTCTAATGCAAGCTACCCAATATGCCAACCCATCAGCATGCAAGCTCAGCTTAGATGAAGCCTGAACATCACTTAGGCCTTCGCAGTGCTTATAAATAGCTGGAGATGAGTCCTCTGCATCAATTTTGCCACCAGGAAATACATACAAACTTCCAAATGAGGACCTAGTGCTCCTCTTGACCATAAATATCTCAAAGCCATCAAGGCTCTCTCTCATTAGGATAACTGTGGCAGCTGGTCTGATTGGTGTATTCATAATTAGTATCGATATTTATTATCCATTAGAATAAGCCTTTATGGAAATCACTGAATCACTAGAACATGACCTTAAGCAAGCGCCGGCATGGTTTCATGCCTCTATTGCGATTAAGCCTCGGCTAGAAGATTTACAGCACCCCTTGGGCAATTTGAAATACCAAGTTTGGGACAGAGAAGAAACAAATAATATTGTGATATTAATTCATGGAACTGGAGCGCATAAAAGATGGTGGGACCCAATTGCCCCTCTCTTCACTCAAGATTTTACAGTGATTGCACCAGATCTTCCTGGAATGGGTGAGTCAAACCATAGAGCTAAGTATGATTTTGAAGGATTTAGTGATTCAATATTGGCCATCCTAGATCAGGAAGATATTACTCCTGCTAATCATAAAATTTATTTTGTTGGGCATTCTCTTGGGGGTCACCTTGCTGGATTTATGGCCTCTGAGTTTCCTGAACTAGCAGCAGGTTTAATCATGATTGACTCTCCCATTAGACCTCCCTCATACGATTACGAAGAACACATTAGTACTGGGCCATTAAGAAAAATTAAGTACTATGAAGACAAGGTATCAATTCTAGAAAGGTTCAGATTAATGCCTGCACAAGACTGTAAAAATTTTTGGTATCTTAGATATATAGCTGAGTATTCCATACAAAATCTTGATGCTGGTTGGAGATGGCGATTTGATGATAAATTATTTGCAACCCTTAAAAGACTTCAAGGCTATGAATTTAATTTTCAATGCCCGAGCCTGTTTATTGCTGGCGGCAACAGTTTATTACTAGGGTCAAAAATTATGAGTTACATCAAAGAAGAGTTTAAGGGCAGAATGTCAATTGAAGTCATTGAACATGCTGCGCATCATATTCCTCTAGATGAGCCTATAGGCCTAATCTCAATTATTAATGAGTATTTAGATAGATGGGGTACTAAGTAACATGAAAAAGTTATTATTGATTTTAGCTATTCTTTTGTTGGGAGGGCTATTTGGAATCTATCAATCCACTAATGTTGTACCTTTTCAGCCCCTCACAGGCTGTGAGAGCAATGAAGAGTTAAACGTTGTATGTGGGTTCAGCAACCCAGAAGATCTAGCTTTAACGCCAGATAATAACTATTTTATTCTATCTGAATATGGCGGGCAAAAACCTATCCAAGAGGTCCTGCCTGGAAAGCTTGCTCTCTTTCATATTTCGTCAAGAACCAAAAAAATACTCCCAATTACTATTGGCGTGAACTCTTGGGGGGATAACTCTTGCTCAAGAACAAGCGATGAAATAATTGCGCCCCATGGTATTGATCTCATCGAACGACATGACGGGAAATTACAACTTGCGGTAGTAAGTCATCTGCCTGATGAGAGAGTTGAAATGTTTGAAATTATAGAGCAAGGGGAAAGCTGGGTTGCTATATGGCGTGGGTGCGTTTCAACTGATGAAAAATATTACCTTAACGATGTAAGCTTGCAGCCTGATGGATCATTTTATGCATCTCATATGTTTGATATAAACCTCTCCTTAAATCAATGGGTATTTAATTACTTTTTTAAATTTGATACGGGTTTTGTTGTGACTTGGAATCCTGCTTCAGAATTTTCAGAATTAATTGAAACAGCGGGATCTTACCCCAATGGCATTATGTTAGATTTAGAGAAAAATAGATTAGCCGTCAATTATAATCTAGGGGATGAGACGCTCCTATTTGACTTGGAGACTCTTGAGATTGTTGGTAGATTTAAAAATAATGGTCCAGATAATGTAGTCTTGCGTGATGGATATATCTGGGTAACTTGGCATAACTTTGGACTACAGGACTTTGCAAAATGTACAGGGAATATTAATTGCACCTTGCCATGGTCTGTAAGTAAATTAGATAGGGATACCCTTGCCGAGCTAAAGACTTATTCATTTAAGAGTAGCAATATGGGCGTTGGAACAGTCGGAGTAAAAGTTAAGAATGAGTTATGGTTCGGCTCTTTTAAATCCAATAGACTGGCCTATATAGAATTATAAATTTTAAAATTAATTAGCAGTAAATCACAACATGAGCAATGAAACGGAGTCTAGCGTAAAACCTTTGAGCATCCATGATGTTCAATCTCTGCTTCTGACCAGGAAGCTAGATGGGCATAAGGCGCAACATGGGAAATTGCTCATTGTTGCTGGTGATGAAGGTTATGGCGGAGCTGGTATCTTAGTCTCTGAAGCGGCCATTAAGACAGGAACTGGTCTAGTTAAACTCCTTACTAGAGAGGCATATATCTCTGCAGCGCTAGCCAGAAATCCTGAGGTAATGGTTTGCGGTGGTGAGAATGCTCAAAACCTAGAAATGCACTTTCCCTGGGCAGAGGTTTTTCTCTGTGGGCCAGGAATGTTTCAAAATTATTGGTCAGAACAACTATTATATAAGTTGCTTATATTTACCAAGAAAGAAAACCTACCAATTCTCTTGGACGCTGGTGCCTTGAGACTTCTAAGCATGGAGCCTTTTAAGCAAATGTCATTACCTCACAATTTGATTATTACCCCTCACCCTGGTGAAGCTGCAAATCTACTAGGAATAACTCCTGCTGCTGTTCAAGCTGATCGATTAAAGGCAGCACAAGATCTCCACATGATATTTGGCGGCACAGTAATTTTAAAGGGGCATGGCACTATTATCTTTGATGGAAATACCTGCCATTTGTGCTCAGTTGGTGGGCCCGAGTTAGCTGTAGCGGGATCAGGAGATGTGCTATCTGGAATCATTGGATCTTTGTTATCGCAAGGGTTAACACCTGGAGAAGCTGCTATAAGTGGGGTCGCCATTCACAGTCATGCAGGCAAACAATTTGCTAAACATACGGGCACAATAGGTCTTGCAGCTAGTGAGCTTATTTCCTATGCCCGAAATCTATTAAATTAGTTTGTTATGTTAGAGCTGATTCTCAATAACGAAGCAGATACCCTGGCATTGGGTGCGGCTATAAACCTGGCAATAAATGAAATGGAAGGTCAGGATGTAGAGGTTCATCTAAGCGGGAATCTAGGCGCAGGTAAAACAACTTTAGTGAGGGGTATTTTGCACAATGCTGGCTGGCAAGGATCTGTGACCAGCCCCTCTTACACTCTTTGCGAGGAATATGAATTGCATGATCAACTATTTCTGCATATAGATCTATATAGAACAAGTGTCGCAGAAGATATTGAAATTCTAGACTTAGATCGAAGGACCGAAAAACAAAAAATAATTTTTATTGAATGGCCAGAGAATCTAGTAGCCAAAAGATCTTCTCACCTTATAATTGAGTTACTTCATCATAATCAAATAAGACAAGCGCAAATCTCAGCAGAGACTGCTGCAATAGAATCATCAATTAAGGCCTATTATGAAAAAATTTAGTCGCAGCATCTTAGTGATTTTGCTCTGTTTTCTTGGCGTAACCGAGAGTGCTGAAAACCATGTAGCTTTTGGAAATATTACTGAATTAGAATCTGGTAATCTAAGAATAGTGTTCACTCTCGAGCAAGTAGCCTTGATTAACTCATATGCTCTGGATGACCCGTCAAGAATAGTGATTGATATAAAAAATGTGACCTTAAAAGGTTCGGTAGATGCTTCAAAAGTTTCACCTATCAAGCTAATTCGCGCATCTGAGATCAATGACAATGTTCGAGTAGTTATTGATCTAAAAGGTTCTGTCTTTTGGAAAAAACCCTGGCAAGTCAAGCATAAAGATCGGGTTGATCTGATCTTAGAAATTAAAAGAGATAAAACTATCACCAAAAATCTCAGAGATATTATTGTTGCAATAGATGCAGGACATGGTGGCAAAGATCCAGGTGCTGTGGGTAAGAATTTATTGGAAAAAGATGTCACCCTACTTATTGCGAAAGAGCTAGAAAGAACCCTGAGGGATACGGATGGCTATCGCCCAGTCATGATCAGATCAGGTGATAAATTTGTTGCTTTGGATGACCGCTATCAAAATGCTAGAAAACTAGGCGCTGATTTATTTGTATCAATCCATGCGGATGCGTTCAGACTATCATCTGTGAAAGGATCATCAGTCTATGTTTGGTCAGAAGAGGCTTCTTCAATTACAGCAGAGAATTTATCTAAATCTGAATTAACCAAAAATCCTGATGTGCGATCTAAGATCGGCAAATTAGATGTGAGAGATTTTGATGAAGATGCGGCTAGAACAATTTTTCAAATTGCCTATGAGGCAAAGATTAACAACAGTATTGTTCTGGCTGAAAAGATTATTGAGCAAATGAAGCGTGATCCTTTTACCAGCATGCATAAACCTGGGGTCGAGTTTGCAGATTTCAGAGTATTAAAATCTATTGATATTCCATCTGTATTAATTGAATCAGGATTTATTTCCAATCCGGATGACGCAAAGCGGTTGGAAGGCAAGGCGGGTCGAAGAATGATTGCGAGAAGTATTTTTTTGGGCATCCATGATTACTTTAAAGAAAAACCAAAACCCAATACCTTTATGACCGATGGTCCAAAAAATATTGAATACGAGATCCAGAAAGGAGATGTGATTTCTGAAATAGCCATTCGATTTGGTGTTACTATTAATGAGATTATCCAATGGAATAATCTAAATAATAAAAGTATCTATCCAGGGCAAAAAATTAAAATTTTTATCTAATGTGGGATTTAAAAGATAAGCTAGTCGTGATCACCGGTGCGACTAATGGGATCGGGAAAGCTGCTGCATTAGAAATTGCTAAGCATGGCCCAAGAATGCTCTTAACCTTCCGCAACCAAGGTCTTGCAGATAATCTCTCACTGGAATTACAGGCTGTGAATCCAAACCTCAAATTAGATTTTTTGTACTGCGACTTCTCTAGCCAGGAATCAATTAGAGGATGTGCCGCAGAAATTTTAGCATTGCAGCAACAGATTGATGTGCTTGTTAACAATGCTGGTGTGGTCAACACGGCTTACCGCGAAACATTAGAAGGAATTGAGAATACTTTTGCAGTGAACCATCTGGGTTATTTTCTATTGACCAATCTAATCTTAGAGCAAATGCTTGGAGAAGAAGAAACTAGAATTATTAATGTCTCATCTGCTGCTCATTCCTTTGTTAAAAAAATAAACTGGCCAGATATCAATTTTAAAGATAATTTTGGCATGGGCGTGACTGCATATGGCCACTCAAAGTTAGCTAATCTTCTTTTTACACGCTACCTGGCAACCAAACTTTCTACTTCGAATGTAACCGTGAATGCTATTCATCCAGGTGGCGTTAACACCGCATTGGGCAATCAAAACAAAGCTGTATTTGGAACGATACTAAAAGTTCTTTTAAAACCTTTTTTTCGCTCTCCTTTTAAGGGAGCGGCCAGCATTGTGTATTTGGCGACCAAAGATAACGATGGTGTGACTGGAGAGTATTTTGTAGATTGCAAAGAGGCCAAGTCCTCATCTTACTCAAAGGACCTTGGAGAGGCTCAAAGATTATGGGAGCTTTCTGAGGAGCTCGTCCATCAACAATTTACGTTGTAGCTCTAGTTAAAATTCTATCGGGTCAACGTTCACTGACCATCGAACTTTATTGGATTTTTTATTTTCAGATAAGGTTTTAACAAGGGTTTGAAGCATGCTATTTAGATTTGTTCTGGTGGGAGCCTGAAGCACCAGCTGATGCTGATAGGAACCCCTGAGTTTCGCTTGCATCGAGGGAATGGGGCCGACCAACATGCAATGCTTTGAATTCACTGTACTTTTGAGCTCATGTAAAAAATCAAGATTTGTTTGAGCTTTTGGTGAAGACGCTTTAATAATTGCCTCAAATGCATAAGGTGGCTGATTTAAAGCTTTTCTTTCGATCATAATAGAGTGAGCAAAGTTCCAATAATTACCTTGTTTTAGTTGTAATAAATTTTTATCTTCGGCATATCTTGACTGCACTAGAACCAAAGCATTGCCGTCAGATCTCCCGGCCCTACCCGCCACCTGAATTAATTGTTGGCCCATCTCTTCTATTGCACCGGGATGTAAACTTGTAACGCCCTGATCAACATCAATCGCAACAACTAACTCAAGGTTTGGAAAATCATGCCCTTTGATTAGCATCTGCGTGCCAATCAAAATACTACTTTGAGAATCACGTATAGTGTCAAGGAGGTGCTCCATGGAATTAGTTTTCTTGGTAGAGTCTTTATCCATTCTATAAATTGGAATCTTGGGAAATAGCTCTTGTAGTGTTATTTCAAGCTGCTCGGTTCCTGTCCCAATCAATGATAATTGCTCTGCTGAGCAGGCAGGACAGTGTTTCGGCACTCCAAATGCTGAATCGCACCTGTGACAAATTAAACGATCCTGATGATGATGAAATACAAGGCTTGATTCGCAGCTATTACAGATGGCGCGCCAATCACAGTTTGCGCATATAAACTGAGGAGCAAAGCCACGACGATTAATAAAAATCATAGCTTGTTTTTTTTGCTGGAGCGTTGCTGCAATAGCTTCAATGGCTTGAGGTGCCAACCCACTTGTTAAAATAGCTTTATTAATATCTAAAATTAAAAATTTAGGCGGGTTTTGTTTAGTAATTCTTTTGGTTAATTTGATGATCCCAAATTTTTTCTCTTCTACTGAGCGCAATGTCCTTAATGAAGGGGTTGCTGATCCAAGAATAATCGGGATTTTAAGCATTTGGGCTCTTTTAATTGCGAGATCCCTAGCAGAAAACTTAAATCCCTCGTGCTGTTTATAAGAAGCATCATGCTCTTCATCCACTATTATTAATCCGAGATTTGGAGCAGGCATCATGGCTGCAGACCTTGTACCAATTAATACTCTTGCTTCGCCTCTCCTAAATTTTTTCCATGCTTGGTAGCGTTTTGCGGGAGTCATCTTGGAATGATATAAGACTACCAAGTCCCCAAATTGCTCCTTGAGCCGGAGCTCAAGCTGGGGGGTCAAGGATATCTCTGGTGCTAAGAGTAAGGCCGAGTTGTCTTGCAACAATTGCTCTTGGATGCAACGCATATATACTTCTGTTTTACCAGATCCTGTTACGCCGTATAACAGCGTTGGTGAGAAACCTTGAAGTTTTAACAAGAATTTAACAGCGACAGTCTGCTGATCTGAAAGGATTTTTGTAAAATTGGTGGTCTCAAAATCTGCCTTTAGAGGAAATGCATCAATGCTCATCACCGTTTTAACGCTTCGTAAGCTTGTCGGTAAAAATGCGTGGCATACCTCCCCAATCGGGTGATGATAATAGTGTGATGCCCAGCTCAATATATTCAATTCCATTGCAGAAAAAATAGGCTCGTCATCTAAAACTTGGTGGATGGGTTTGGTTTGTATGCCTTGTTGCTTTGTTTCATCAAGAATGATCCCTAGCTTTAACTTTGCACCAAACTTCACTGCAACCCTAGTACCTAGAGGAATGCGCTTATCTGAATGGTAGGTAAAAGCCTGCCTTAAAGGAATGGCGATGGATACATTGTAAAAAAAATTATTCATATGTATTTGTAAACCCAACTGTATTTGGTATAGTGCTCATCCAAATTTGATTTTATTATGAAAACAGACATACATCCGAATTATCAAGAAATATCTACCACCTGTAGTTGTGGAAACGTGCTGCCAGTTATGAGCACTTTAAAAAATAATTTATCATTGGACGTTTGTTCAAAATGTCACCCATTCTATACCGGTAAGCAAAAAATGCTTGATTCTGGTGGAAGAGTTAAGAAATTCCAAGATAGATTTGGTGCATCTGGAGCTTCAAAATCAGCGCCAAAAAAAGAAGAACCTAAAGTGGCAGAATTGGTTGCAGAAGATTCCACTGAAGAGATTGTCGAGACTGTAGCTGAAGTTGCTGAAGCTGCTGAAGTTGCTGAAGAAATTTTAGTAGAGAATGTCACAGCAGAAGTATCGGAAGAACCAGTTGCTGAAGATTCTCATGATGACTCAGAGCAATCTAGCGATGAAGTCGACATAGAAGAATCAAAAGACTAGGTTTTTTATCTCACTCAACCCCGGAACTGCCAAATCCTTTTGTTCCTCGGGCAGTTTCAGAAAAATCTTCAATAACACTTAGTTTCGCTTGTTTGATTGGCACAAGAATCATTTGAGCAATCCTGTCGCCAGGCTTAACTAAAAACTCATCTCTAGATCTATTCCATAAGGGCACTTTAAGCTCTCCTTGATAATCAGAGTCTATTAAACCTACTAAGTTGCCCATGACTACCCCATGCTTTGATCCGAGCCCTGATCTTGGAATAACCAGCGCGGCAAGACTGGGGTCTTCAATATATATTGAAAATCCTAACGGAATTAATTGACACTCTTGAGGCTGTAATAAAAATTCTTCTTCAATGCAAGCTCGTAAATCTAATCCTGCAGATCCAGGGGTAGAATATTCTGGCAATGGGATTGCTGAGCCTATAAGAGGATTAAGAATTTTAACTTTTAAATCAATCATTAATTAGATCCTTGGGCGTAATAAAGAATTTTAAATCTAGTATATTAGAATCGAGGTCCTTCCAGCTATCAAAATTTGATAGTTTCAAGAAACTGCAAGTCCCAAGCTTTTCAACTCGTTGGTAGATTAAAGATTCTGCAAGCATTTGCAATCCTGGATTATGCCCTATCAGCAAAATATTCTCTTTAAAGTCATCTTGCTGCTTGATGAGGTTAAGCAATGTAATTGCTTCTCCGCAATAAATTGATTGATCCAATTTAATGTGTAAAAGGCTGCTGCTTTGTGTCAGGACTAAATCCAAGGTCGCCTGGGTTCTTTCGCTAGGACTAGATAAAACTAAATCAAAAGTAATTCTATTTTTTAAAATGTAATTTGATAAGAGTAAGGCGTCAGAAACGCCTCTTTTAGAAAGCGGGCGATGAAAATCTGCTATCTCGGGATCTTCCCAGCCTGACTTAGCATGACGAAGTAAAAATAAATTTTTCATTCTGCGTCATTCTATCTTGCTAAGAGAGTATATGTCCTATAAAATCGCGTTTCTATGAGTAAAGTATGTCAAGTAACAGGGAAAATGCCGCAAAGTGGTAATAACGTTTCTCACGCGAATAACAGAGTCAAAAGGAAGTTCTTTCCTAATTTGCATACCCACAGATTTTGGGTGGAAACTGAAAATAGATTTGTGAGTCTAAAATTATCTACTAAAGGCATGCGCATTATTGATAAGAAAGGAATTGACGAGGTTCTGAAAGAAATTAGATCTCGCGGCGAAAAAGTCTAACTAGTACACCACTGCTTCTGAAAAATTTCTTGGGCCACCAAGACTTTCTCTATCACTTTTAGGGCTATTTAAACCTACATCTTTGACTCCATACATCTCTCCAATTTCAGCAGCAATAAGAGTTTTCCCTGATAATTTTATTATCCTAGGATCCTTGTAAATCTCATTAATAACCATGCCTGCATATGCTTGACTAGCAGCTCCTTTTAAAAATTCTGCATATTGCCCTTCATGTTGCTCGCTAACCTTCTGAGTTTTTTCGTCTTTTACAATGCCTGACCACAAGGACAAAGAACAAATATCAAAAGGCTTAAGGTCATAAGCCATATCAAACGCCATCTTATCAATTGCTGCCTTTTGTGCTCCATAAATTGGGCCATGCATATAACACATAGCGCCATGGGAAGAGATTTGTAAAATGAGTTTGCCTTTGCTTGCGATCATCAGCGGGGTTAAAGCATGGGAAAGAAAATAATTAGATTTTAAGCCCACATCCATCACAGACCATAAATCTAATGATTTTTCCCAATAAGGCTTGGGCGCAACTAAATCATCATGGATTTGGCAAGCTGCGTGAACCAATAGATCTAACCGGCCAAATTCTTCTTTAATAAAGTTTGCTAAGCGTAGTATTTCTTCTGGGCAATTTAAGTCTATTGGATAAGCTACACCCAGCGCGCCTGTTTGATTGATATTATTAACAGTATCTTCTAGGCTGCTATTGATCTCAAAGCCAAATTGATGAACTGTGGTGCCCTCCTTGAGGCTTCTTGCAGCACAAATGATAATATCATCAGGTTCAGCCAAGCCTTCTGCTATTCCCTTGCCAACACCCCTGCTCGCTCCAGTCACTAAAATTACTCTTTTATTTTCTTTAGTCATAATATTCTCCTGTTAAAATTGTAAATCATGATCTACCTAGCCTCCAAATCACCCAGACGAACTGAGCTGCTAGACCAAATTGGGGTTCAGCATAGTGTGATTGAAATTTCAGTAGATGAAACTCTTAACCCGAAAGTAACTGCCAAAGAAAATGTAGAAGCGCTCTCTACAAAAAAGTGTCAAGAAGGGATCAGATACATCCTATCTAATAATATGGTCCCTTTCCCCGTTTTAGCAGCAGATACAATGGTGGTCTTGGGAGAAGAGATTTTTGGGAAGCCCAGGTCGGGGGAAGATGCTATCAAAATGTTGCTCAAACTATCTGGCAAAGTGCACTCGGTAATATCAGGGGTAACCATTGGGATTATCTCTAAAGACAAGGCTGACTTTCATTCTATTACAGTAGAATCGCAAGTTGAATTTTCAATGCTCAGTAGACTTGCATGTGAAAAATACTGTTCCACCAAAGAACCTTTTGATAAAGCTGGCGCCTATGGAATTCAGGGCCATGGCTCTGTATTTGTTAAAAGAATAGAAGGAAGTTATTCAAACATAGTCGGGCTTCCTATACATGAGGTCACCCTATTATTTAATAAATTAAATATACCATTTTGGTTAACTTAAATTTTATAAACCCCTGAAGCATAAAAAATGAATTGCTTTTTTAAATAGCTAAAATTGTCTATGGCTTTTAATCCGAAGTTTCTGAGAACTCTAAAATATGGATTATCTTGTTGAAAGATTTTAAATATGATATCTACCCCGTTTAGCATAGTGGCATTGATTGCTTTTCTTCGAAGCTCATATTTTTTTAAAAATGCAATATGTCCAATATTTTGTCCAGCATTGAATCCTCTCTCAATCTCTTCTGCAAGAATGCTAGCATCAGCTAATCCAAGATTAATGCCCTGTCCTGCTAAAGGATGAATGGAGTGTGCTGAATCGGCAATCACACAAATTCCTTCATCACAATATTCATTAAGATGATGGGCAAATAAAGGAAAAGTTAAGATTTTACTAATCGGGTCTATTTTGCATGCTAATTTTTTTTCAAATTTAGACAACTCGTTGAATATTTCATCTTGGGATTCTGGAGCCCTCATCTCTTCAGGTACTGACCAAACAACTGAAAAAGTATTTCGAGTATCTCCAGTGTTATATGGCATAAGAGCAAATATTTCTCTTTCATAAAAAATTTGAATAGCTTGGTCCGTTTCTAGGCCAGGTATCTGGGCGAGAAAGGTTCTTGCAATCTGATGATAGTTTTTTTGATTTTTTTGAGGGGATATCAATTCAGCAAGCTTAGAATTACGCCCTTCAGCAATTACCAATAATGACGCTTCAAGCTCTGAATCATCGCTAAGAACTGCAGTAATGCCAAATTGATGGGAGCGAAAAGATGCTATTTCTTGGCTGGGAATAATCATGTCTGATACTTTTTGCAACAGTGTATTTCTGAGTTCTGCAAAATTTACAACTGCTGCTAAGCAATCTAGGTTGGCCTCTTGCGCAGCAAAGGAAAGGTTGCCTGTCCCCAAGCCATCCAGCACTCTCATCTCTTGGATCATTGATGGGGCCGTTTCAACTCCCAATGCTTTTAATCGGTCATGGGTTGTTGAATTTAAAGTTAAAGATCGAATTCCATCAAGCTCAGAAGGTTCTGGTAAGTATTTTTCAATGATCTTAAAAGGGATATTACGAGAGGCTAACTCAATACCCAAAAAGGTTCCAACGATGCCGCCACCTGAAATCAACACAGATTGTTTCATGAGAGTTTTAAGCCATTAATGCTTCTATTTCCCTGGGATCAGAAGGCACAAACTCTGTAAGGTTCTCATTGCCCTCTGCGGTAACTAAGATATCATCTTCAATTCTGATGCCAATACCCTTCCATTTGTCTTCAACCTCAGCAGAAGCCGGTATATAGATGCCTGGCTCAACAGTTGTGACCATTCCTGGTTTGAACTGCATAAACTGATTATTTTCCATATAATCACCGGCGTCGTGGACGTCAAGGCCTAACCAGTGACCAATTTTATGCATATAGAAATCTTTAAAGGCTCCTTCTGCATGGAGAGCATCCAAGGATCCAGTTAATATTCCTAAATCTATCAAGCCTTGGGTAATAACTTTTTCTGAAATAATCTGAGCATCCATAACGTTATTATTGACTGAGACAGATTCAATTGATTTGATTTGTGCTTCTAACACAATCTCGTAAATAGCAAGCTGAGGATCCGTAAATCTTCCACTGACGGGAAAAGTTCTGGTGATATCAGAGGCATAAAAATCATATTCACATCCTGCGTCGACAAGTAAAAGATCCCCATTATTTAGGGTTTTGCAATTCTCAACATAATGAAGGATACAGGCGTTCTCTCCACTAGCAACAATAGGAGTATACGCAGAAAACCTGCCCCCTCTTTTAGCAAATTCATATAGATAAAATGCTTCCATTGCTTGTTCGGTCATCCCTGATTTTACAAATTTCATTGCCTCTACATGTGCTTCAGCAGATATACGGCAAGCTTTTTTCATTAGCTCAATTTCATAAGCGCTTTTTAGCAATCGTTGATTGCCAATTTTAGAAGCAGCATCTGAAATATCGATGGCAGGGCTGTGCCTATCTTTTGATTTTGCAGCTTTAATCCAATCAACCATGTTTTTATCTAGTCTGGGGTTCTTGCCAAATGGATAAAAAACTGTATTTGAGCCCGTCAATAATTCAGGCAGGCGATCATCAATTTCAGTATTGTTAAATGCCTGGTCAAACCCATGATCTTTTTTAGCGCCGTCTGGGCCAGCTCTATAACCATCCCAGATTTCTTTAACCTTATCTTTCTTAGGAACAAAAATAGCAGATTGAACTTCATGGGCTCCATTAATCAAAAGGACCAGAGTGGAATCAGGCTCATTAAAACCTGTCAGATACCAAAAGCTGCTATCTTGCCTAAAAGCATGAGAAGAGTCTGCATTGCGCAGTTGGATAGAGGCCCCAGAAATAACCACTGCTGAGTTTGAAGGGAAAATACTACCTAGTTTTTTCCGACGATTAATAAATTCATTTTTCATGCTTTTATTCTACTCTTTTCTTTTTCAAACTTCCCTAATTCTAAATGAAGACTTAAACTAAATATAAATCTATGAACGATGACCAAAACAATACGATTGAGCATTTGCTGCATAAAGTTAAACAGCTATTAAACCGCTTTGATGAGCAAAAAGGTATCGTGCAAGCATATGTTCAAAAAGAGAGAGAGTGGAAGAAACATAAGTTACTTCAGATGAATCAAATAGTAGAGCTTGAAAAGAAATTAAAGAAGCTAACCAAAGCGCAGGGCAGTCATGAGCAATAAAGAAATTCTGACTTTAAAAATTATGACAAAAGAAATTTCCATTGCATGTCCAGAAGAAGACAAAGCAGGCCTCATTGTGGCTGCAGAAATTTTAAATAGTAAGATTGCATCTATTCCGGATAAAGCAAACGCTCTTATTCTAGCCAGTCTAGATTTAGCATTTCAGTCTACACAACAAACTTCAGGAGAAATGGTAAATCCAGATCTAACTCACGAAATTGCTAATCTTATTTCCCATGTAGATCAGTCTTTACAAGATTAATGAGTCTCATTTTAGCATTATTGCTCCGATCATCTATAATGAATCGAACTGGTTCATTTGCCAACTTATCGAGATTCTTTGAACCGATAATAAATTAAAAGGTGAATTTCCACTGCTGCTGTTGTGCATTACCTTTAGGGAAGCCTGATGCAGTAAGAGCTTCGCCACCTGACCTCTCGGTTCAGGTAACGATGGGTAGCGGTGAATTGGTTCTTAACTTTGAGATATGTGAAAAATAAGTACAGGCAATCTGTCCTCCAGCAAAGACAGTCTCTAAATGACGAGGATCACTCCTCTCTTTCAGAGAAAATTCAAGAACATTTTCTTTGCTCATTCCCCCTGCATAATTTAGGCAATATAGCTTTATATATGCCGTCAAATAAAGAGGTTGGCCTTGAGCTGCTCTTAAAAGAAACTACACGCCTTAAAACTCTCACCCTTCCAGTAGTTGGGCCTAACAAGCAATTACAGCTCATAAAGCCCAATGATGGATGTGAATATTTCTATAATAAATATAATATTTTAGAGCCGGCGGAAGGTTCTGAAGTAAATATTTATGAGCATGATCTCATCATAGTGCCATCCATTGGGGTAGATAAAAATGGTTCTAGGTTGGGTTATGGTGGGGGCTACTACGATAGATTTTTTGCACATCAAAAGAAAAATGTGAAGAAACCGCTAATTATTGGCTTACTTTTTCATTTTCAAAAAATTGATAACGTATTTGGTGAAAAGCATGACATTAAATTTGACCGTATTTTTACTGAGTTGGGCGAAGAAAGATTTTAGAGAATATCTAATTTTTTAACAAAACTAAAGATATCACCGGCAAGAATATCTGGGTTTTCTAGGGCTGCAAAATGCCCTCCTGGATATTGATTCCACTGCGCAATATTATAAATTTTTTCTGCATGAGCCCTAGGAGGTCTTGCAATTTCATTTTCAAAAATTGCGCCTGCCATCGGTTGGCTTATCTTATTAAAACTAAAACCAATTGGTCCATTCTCATAATAAAGCCTTGCAGATGATGTGATAGATTCAGTAAACCAATACAAAGAGATAATAGCCAAAACTTCATCTAGGGGAACAACTAATTGATCAGATTCTTTGGCCGCCCAACCATGGAATTTTTCAATAATCCAAGCAGCTAGCCCTGCAGGAGAATCATTTAATCCATAGCCTAAAGTTTGTGGTTTGGTACTTTGAATCGCAAAATATCCAAAACCAGTTTCTTGATATTTCTGGAAATTCTCCATTCCTTTAACCTCTTCTGGGGTGACTCCCTCCATGGGATCTCCCCCCTCAGGTGGAAATGCCAGCACAAGATTTAAATGAATGGCCATACAGTTTTCAGGAAATAATTCTGCAATCCATTTGGTAATGGTAGCGCCCCAGTCACCTCCTTGTGCAATATATTTACTGTAACCAAGGCCAAGCATTAATTCATTTTCTAACTTTGCAACCTCCTCAGAATTCATACCTAGCTCTGTTGGCTTATCAGAAAAACCATACCCTGGAATTGCTGGGCAGACTACGTTAAATTCTATCCCCTCCCTTCCTTCAGTTAAAAGCGGTATGATTTTTAAAAACTCTTGAATGCTTCCAGGCCAACCATGGGTTAGTAAAAGAGGTATGGCATTCTTAGAGCTGGAGGTTTGATGCAAATAGTGTAGCTCGAGCCCTGATTGTGTTTTATATTTAAAGCTGCCTGCTTGATTCAGTTTTTCTTCGTGCTCTCTCCAACGAAAATCGTTACGCCAAGTGCGCACTGCATCTTCTAAAAAAGATTTTTTAGTGCCAAGCCGCCATCTGTCATCATTAATTTCATCAGGCCATCTTGTTAAATCAATTTTTTGATTTAGTAGCTCAATTTTCTCATCGGGAATAAAAATTTCAAATGCTCTAATCATTATTTTAAAAACTCCTTATAAGCTCCATTATCAGTTTCTTCTATAAAGCTGTAATCAAGAGATTTAAGGTGTTTATCAAGCGCAGTTGCTGACTTCCCCTTAGCTTCAATTCCAATCAATACATTTGCAAAGGCTGCTCCAAGATTGCGATAATGAAATAAAGAAATATTCCATTTTGCACCAAAGTCTTTAAGGAATCCTTCTAAAGCTCCGGGTTTTACTGGAAACTGACATCTAAATAATCTCTCTGAATCAGTCTCAGAAATAATACTTTTATGTCCACCCACCATGTGCCGTAAGTGATCATTGGAGATTTGATTTTTTGTAAGATCAGTAAACTTAAACTTACTTTTTGTAAGTTTGAGTTTTAGCATTTTGAAGGCATCTTCGTTGTCAGTTTTAATTCCAACTAAAACATTTGCAATAGACTTATTGGCAAGACGATAGTTAAACTCTGTGATTTGCGCTCGCCCAAAAATATTGCATAATCGTAGAAAACTTCCTGGTCTTTCAGGAATCTGGATGCTAATCAACTTTTCTCTTTTTTCGCCAACCTCTGACCTCTCAACTATATAACTTAATCTTTCAAAGTTAACATTTGCCCCACTGCTAATTGCAAGCAATCTTTTGTTAGAGATTTTAGATGCATATTTTTTTAGACCTGCTAATGCTAATGCACCTGCTGGCTCAGATAGCACGCGAGTATCTTCAAAAATATCTTTCACTGCTGCGCATAGCTCGTCAATGCTAACTGTAATAACTCCATCTACACATTCTTTAATTACATCAAAATTATTCTTTCCAATTCTCTCAACCGCAACTCCGTCAGCAAATAATCCAACCTCGCGCAACCGGACGCGTTTGTTGGCTTTGATAGCTTCAAACAAGCATGCGGAATCTTCAACTTCCACCCCATAAATCTTTGTCTTAGATTGAGTTTGGGCAGCCCACGCACCTATACCAGCTAGTAAGCCACCGCCGCCTACTGGAACAAAAATTACATCTAGGGACTGATCTACATCTAAAATTTCTTTACCAACAGTTCCTTGGCCCGCAATTGTCATTGGGTCATCGAACGCTTCAATGAACTCACAATTTTTTTCTTTTGCTATTTGTATGGCTTTCTTTGATGCCTGATCAAAGTTATCACCAAAAAGTTGAACTTTTGCGCCAAGTCTCTTTACGGACCTCACTTTAATATCTGGGGTAGTCACAGGCATAAAGATGATGCAGGGTATTTTTAATTTTTTGCACGCATTTGCAACACCTTGCGCATGATTTCCTGCTGAAGCAGTTAATACGCCCTTTTTTTTCTGTTGAGCGCTGAGATGAGCAATTTTATTGTACGCACCTCTAATCTTGAAAGAGAAAATGGGTTGCATATCTTCTCTTTTTAGGAAAACATCATTTTTTAATTTGGTCGATAAATTTGGAGCAAATGTAATAGGTGTATTTGTAGCTACATCGTATACTTTTGAATTAGTAATTAAATCTAAGTATTTCTTTGAAGATTTAAAGGAGCCGGTTTTTTTTATTTTAAGTCTCATTTTAGTAGCATGATAATCTAACTATTATACCCATAATGAATAATTCCAAATTAAATGCCTCGATCGAAGCCTGCGAATATCTAAAAGCTACTATTGATACTCAATCAATTATTGGAGTTGGTACTGGATCAACTGTTAATTTCTTTATTGCTGAGTTAGGAAAAATTAAAAATTTATTCAAAGGTGCTGTCTCCAGTTCAGAGGCTTCTTCTAAATTACTGATGGCCCAAGGAATAGAGGTATTTGAATTAAATGATGTCAATGAAGTCTTATTGTACGTTGATGGAGCTGATGAAGTGGACGAGCAAAATTATCTAATTAAAGGTGGTGGTGGCGCTCACGCCAGAGAGAAAATTGTTGCTGCTGCCTCTCAAGAGTTTATATGTATAGTTGATAAATCAAAGTTAGTAAAAAAACTTGGTACTTTCCCGCTACCAGTGGAAGTGTTAGAAAGAAGTAGGAGTTATGTTGCAAGGGAGCTGGTGAAGCTAGGGGGTACCCCGATATTAAGACAAGGCTTTCTTACGGATCACGGAAATCAAATATTAGATGTGCGTGATTTACAAATCTCAAACCCAATGGAGCTTGAGCAGAAGATAAATTTAATACCTGGGGTTGTAGATAATGGTATTTTTGCCCATCACAAGCCCAGTAAAATTATTGTGGGCAGCGCTTAAAGAATAGATTGAATAGCCGAAACTAAATCTTCAGATTCTGGCTTGATGCTCGATTCATAATGACCAATAACCTGCCCATCTCTATCTATCAAATACTTATTAAAATTCCAGCTAGGCTCTTTGCCCGTCGCAGCAATAAGTTTCTTATATAAAGGGTGTGCTTTTCTGCCTTTGACCTTTGCAGTTGCAAACATAGGAAAATCTACTCCATATTCTGTGCTGCAAAATTCTGCAACTTTTGATTCCTCGGAAAACTCTTGTTTCAAAAAATCTCTGGAAGGTATGCCTATTACAACCAAACCATCCTCCTTATATTTTGAATACAATCTTTGCAAACCTGCATATTGTGGTGTGTAGCCACACTTGCTAGCAACATTCACTACCAACACAACCTTTCCGGAGTATTCGCAAAGACTTTGTTCGGTATCAAAGTCTAATACTCTTAATGAGCTATCAAGGATTTCTGAACAAGCAAATGAGTCGGCAGTAAATAGGAGGATTAATATCAGTAAGGAGTTTTTCATCCTAACGATATTACACCACTGGGGCAATAGCGTATACAGAGGAGATAAAAACAGATATCAGGACTAATAACTCAACTTGATCAATAACTTTTTGTTTCATAATATTTAATTGGTAATAAAAATAATGGAGAACTTAGGTCCTCCATTATTAATAATTCTAAAGAAACATCAGCACAACATAGGGGGGAGAAATGCTAATGAAACTTTATTATATATATTTATATTAATATATCAATATAAATGATAAATAAATTATATTTATTTTAATACATCACTATAATAGATATATTATGCTTTTTGTTGCTACTTAGGATTTTCTCAAGGTAGATAAATAGTAAAATGTAGGTAAAAAACTATATAATTAGCGTTAACCATATAGAGAGATTATTCAGCATGACTCAACCATTGAAAGGCAAAGTAAACTATACAATTCAGGGCAATATAGCAATTTTGGAGGTTGATAATCCGCCTGTAAATCCTTTAAGTAGTGGTGTTAGAGCTGGTTTATCTGAATATATTCAAAAGGCTAACGAAGATGATGCTGTTCAGGGCATTATTTTGACTGGCGCAGGCAGATCATTCATTGCTGGTGCTGATATTTCAGAATTCGGCCAAAAACCAGATGGTCCTGATCTTCATACGACACTTCGCGACATAGAATTTAGCACTAAACCTGTGGTTGCTGCCATTAATGGTACAGCTCTTGGTGGCGGCCTTGAAACTGCCTTAGTCTGTAACTACAGAATAGGTACAAATAATGCGATAGTGGGTCTTCCTGAGGTCAATTTAGGTCTTTTGCCTGGTGCAGGCGGAACTCAACGACTTCCAAGGCTTATTGGACCTTCAGCTGCCCTGAAAATGATGCTGGCTGGCACCCCTATGTCTGCAAAAAAGGCATTGCATCAAGGCGTTATAGATGCAATTTCTGAAAATTCATTGCTTGAAGATGCAATTGTATTTTTACAAGACAAAATTGGGCTGGATTCACATCCTAAAGTAAGAGATAAGAATGAAAAAATTATTGAAGCCAGGGGTGATATCAATGTATTAACGGAAGCAAGAGCATTAGCAGCAAAAACAAGAAAAGGTCAATTTGCACCTGGCCAAATAATTGCTTGTGTTGAAGCTGCAATTAATGAAGATAATTTTGATGACGGCATGAAGAAAGAAGCAGATTATTTTCTCGAGTGTTTGCTCCACCCGCAGCGTGAAGCCATGATCCATATTTTCTTTGGCGAAAGAGCTGCATCAAAAATATCTGATGTGCCAAAAGACACTCCTCTTCTTCCAATTAATTCTGCTGGCGTGGTTGGATCTGGAACAATGGGTGGAGGCATAGCAATGAATTTTGCAAATTCTGGAGTTCCTGTTTTTGTCTTAGATCAAGATGAAAAAAATCTTAAACGAGGGATGTCTGTGATTGAGCGTAACTATCAAATGATGGTTGATCGAGGCAGAATGTTACCAGAGCAAAAAGATGCCGTAATGAATCTGATTACTCCAACTTTACGCTATGAAGATCTGTCTGAGGTAGATATTGCGGTGGAGGCAGTTTATGAAAATCTAGCTCTTAAACAAGAGATTTTTAAAAGCTTAGATATGCACATAAATGATAATGCAATTCTCGCCTCAAATACTTCTGGTCTTGATATTGATGCAATAGCATCAGTAACAAATAGGCCTGAAAAGGTAGTAGGTACTCACTTTTTTAGTCCTGCTAACATTATGAGATTACTTGAGGTTGTAAAAGGGGAAGTCTCATCAAATGAAACTATGGCAACTGTTATGTCCATAGGAAAGAGGATGGGCAAAGCTGCTGTTGTTTCTTTGAATGCACCTGGTTTTATTGGGAATAGGATGCTCTTTGGCTATACCTATCAAGCAAATATGTTGCTTCTTGAGGGTGCTCTACCCAACCAAGTTGATAATGCTCTAGAGTCTTTTGGGATGAGTATGGGTCCATTTAGAATGATGGATTTAATAGGGTTAGATTTAGGATGGAGGGCTAGAAAACTAGCTGAGCTTGATACGCCACTTGCCAATAAAATTTCTGATGCCCTTTGTGAACTAGAAAGGTTTGGTCAAAAAAATGGAAAAGGATTTTATAACTATTCTGAGGGCTCAAGGGCGCCTAACCCAGCTCCAGAAAATCAAGATATCTACGAATCAATTTCTAATCAAAACAATATTGTAAGAAGAGAAATCTCTGATCAAGAAATTATTGATAGATGCATTCTTGCACTAGTGAATGAAGGCGCTCAAATCTTAGCAGAAGGTGTTGCCCAGCGATCTGGGGATATGGATATTGTATACATCAATGGATATGGGTTTCCTATCTGGAGAGGCGGACCTATGTTCTATGCAAATAAACTAGGGCTAGATAAAGTTATTAAAAAAATTAATGAGTTTTCTGCAATGGACCATAATTTTTGGAAGCCTGCGCCATTGCTTGAAAAATTAGCTGCAGAAGGACAATTTTTTGGTGAAGCTCCCGAAATAGAAAAAAGAGATAAAAAATTAAGCTTTAAACAGTCTAAAAATATGGGTGGAGTATAGTTTTTAGTAATTTATAAGATAATTACCGGCGTATCTAAGGGCACAAGCTCAAAAAGCTCAATAACATCATGATTAAACATTCTAATGCATCCATGAGATGCCTTAGAGCCAATGAGCCCTTCTTCGTGAGTGCCATGAATATATATATATCTTTTGAATGAATCGACCGCACCGCCTCTATTAAAGCTATCCTCTCTGCCTTCTAGCCACATAATTCTTGAAGTAATGAAGTCATCCTTGGAATCCACAGGCTCATGAATAACCTGAGCAACCTGTGGAATATGCTGTCTGCTATTAAAAAAATGGTATTTAGGGACATTAGTTCCAATTTTTATTTTTATTGAATGTTTTCCATAAGGGGTTTGCAGAGAATTCTCTAACTGGCCCTCTCCATAAACTGAGCTAGAGATTGAGTAACTCCTAGCCAACACGCCATTATCCTTTAAATAGAGTCTTTGCTCTGCAATATTAATGTCTATTGAGTATGAAGCTTCTATAAAGAGGCTTAACATTAAAAAAATATTTAAGAAAAAAAATTTAATCATCTAGTAAATCTTAATACAAAAGTCATGAGAATAGAAAAAATAGATAGGATTGGAATTAAAAGAAATCCAAATTTTGTAAAATATGAGTCTTCCTCAACTCTATATATTCTTCCTCTTAAAGAGCTCTGGATATTTTTTTCAATTTTAGTGACAATAGTTCCTTTGTTATCGACAATTGTTGATATGCCGTCAGATGTTCCTCTGGCAATCCACCTATTAAATTCAAGAGCTCTTGCTCTAACTATCTGAAGATGCTGATGAGGCCCATATGAGCTTCCAAACCAAGTATCGTTGCTTATATTAACAATAAAATCAGCTGATCTTGCTTCTTTCACAAAGGATAAAGGGAATGCAGCATCAAAACATATTAAACCTAACACCTGATTTCCATGGACCTGAAAAAGTGGTTGCTTGTCTTGTCCTGGCTCTATGGATGACATAGGCATATCAAAAAATTTGATCAAGCCTCTAAATATGGCCTCAAACGGAATGTACTCACCAAATACTACCAAATGTCTCTTGGAGTAGCTTTGCGTCGTCCCAAGAATAGACATAACGTTTTGAAGCCCTGCATCTTGATAGTCCCATCCACCAGAGAGAATGGTTGGTAAGTTTTTAGTTCTTTCAAGAAAGCTAGCCATATCGGGGCTGGAGTTTAAATATGGAAAAGGAGATTCTGGCCATATCAAAAGATCAACATCATCATGTTGATTGCTTAAATTTATTAGCGCATCCTCTATGGTAGCTTGATAGCTAGTAGCATATTTTTTGAACGGATCTAAAGCAGGCTGAATAATTGCAATATCAATGCTCCGTCCAAGGTTGCGTTCTTGATATCCTTGATGAGGGATTAATATGGCAAAAAAAGTAAGGCTAAAAATTACTTTTTTATATTCTCCTGTGTTGAAGCTAAAAGCCAAAAATAAGGAAATAAAATAAATGGCAAAAGAACTCCCAGATACCCCAATCAATGGAATAAAATCTTGGCCTATGGTGTCTATTAGCATGAGCCCTGGAAGCAGCCAAGGAAATCCACCAAACAAAATAAATCTTGTGAATTCGATTCCTATCAAGACGCCTGCGCAAAGTAGCACTCTAACAAAATAATGATGCTTAGGAGCAACTAATCTGATAAGTGAGATCGGGCTAATAAAAATTAATGAAAGAAAAATAGCCATTAATATGATAATCAAGAAAGCTATATAAATACTAGTATTTCCATAATAGTAAATGCTTACTATTAACCATCCAGCCCCCCCCAACCAGTACCCTAGGCCCCATGCAAGAGAGCGATAAAAAGCAGCATGCAAGGATTGAGAAAAAAGCACTGCATAAAATAAGAATGCATGAGATATGATCAGGATGAATTTCAGATCAAATGGACTAAAAGCAAGAAAGCTAGACGCTCCAATCAGACCTAAAAAAAGAGACTGAAAAAGGGCGCTCTTATATATTTGTTTTAATCGTGATGCCAATTTTCTTTACTTTCCTTTTGTCGGCAGCAGTAATTGAAAGAATCATATTATCAAGATCAATTTTGTCGCCGACCTTCGGTAACAGTCCTAGTTTATTTATAAATAATCCAGCGAGGGTCTCAGCATCAATATCACCAAAATCTTTTTCAAACTTCTCTTCAAATACAGAAAGTTCTAGCGTGGCATCCGCAATATATTCATATTCACTCACTTGAATGAGATCATCGAGGTCTTCTGCGTCATGCTCATCCTCTATCTCACCAACTAGCTCCTCTAAAATATCCTCAATTGTTATGAGTCCTGAGATAGTTCCATATTCATCTATCACCACTGCCATATGCGACCTATCTTTTTTAAATTCTTCAAGCAAAGAGTCTGCTTTTTTAGTCTCAGGAACAATTTTAATATCGCGGATAAAATTATGTAGCTGAAAATTTTCAAGCTCTTTATCAATAATAGTCAGAAGATCTTTTGCCAATAAAATACCTCTCACTTCATTTTTAGTTGCGCCCAACACTGGATATCGTGAATGGCCAGACTCTATAATTCTAGTAATTAAGGCACTTGACTCTTCTTCTGAGGTCAAGGTAACCATTTCAACCCTAGGGATCATTATTTCTTTTACCGTTGTATCGCCAAGGCGTATAGCTCGTTCTGCAATGAGTTGGGCCTCTTTATCTATCAACCTCTTTGCCAAAGCATCTTTTAATAACATAGATACATCATCCAAGCTTGATGGTTTGATGGTAAAAAATCTTTTAAGTTTAGTTAAGAGGTTCGAGGGAGGTTGATCTTGTGAATTGTCGGTGTTTGTCATAGTAAATATGGATTAGCGATATTAAATTGTTTTAAATAGCGAATCTCATGGGATTCCATTAGATTAGCATCATTTTCATTGATGTGGTCAAAGCCCAACAAATGCAACACTCCATGGGCTGTTAGGTGCATCATATGATCGTCCTTTGCTCGATTCAAGGCTTGAGCCTCTGATTCCAAAAATGGCATACAAAGGGCTATATCACCTAGCTCCTTTGCATGAGTTACTGCTTCTGGAGCTGCAGGAAAAGATAATACATTTGTATCAGTGGCTTTTTTTCTAAACCCCTTGTTTAGGGCAATCATCTCTTCAGAAGCGATGAGCTTTAAATTAACAAGCAAATCATTCTTCTGATGGTCTTTCAAAATATTGTTTGCGAGCAAGCATAAATTAGTAGTCATGGATTTTGATAGGCGGAATGGAGGTTCTGAAATAATATTTAGGCTCAAATGTTCTCTTTATTTATCAAAAGCCTCATAAGCGTCAACAATCTTCCTTACCAGCGGATGCCGCACAACATCTTTGGAGCTAAAATAAGTAAATCCAATGCCCTCAACATTCTCTAGAACATTAAGGCTATGCTTTAAACCAGATTCTATATGCTTGGGTAGATCAATTTGGGTCATATCACCGTTAATAATTGCATACGAACCGAATCCCATTCTTGTTAAAAACATCTTCATTTGATCAACAGTGGTATTTTGGCTTTCATCCATAATAATAAATGAATTATTAAGAGTTCTGCCTCGTAAATACGCCAAGGGGGCGACTTCCAGGATTTCTTTCTCTAGCAATCTTGCGACCTGCTCAAATCCTAGCATCTCATATAGCGCGTCATACAGAGGGCGTAAATATGGATCCACTTTCTGAGATAGGTCTCCTGGCAAAAATCCTAATTTTTCACCAGCTTCTACGGCTGGACGAATCAGTATAATTTTTTTAACTTTTTCAGACAGTAACATTTCAACAGCCTTGGCAACCGCTAAATAAGTTTTACCAGTACCAGCTGGGCCGACGCCAAAATTGATCTCATAGGAACTCATCTTTGCAAGATAATCGTTTTGATTCCTGCCTCTAGGCCTAATAACTTTTTTTGGGGCTTTAATAACGTACTCAACGCCATTTGGCGCAATAATCTCAGGTGTGATCTCTTCATTGTTGTTAATTGCCATTTGAATTACTTCTCTAGAAATTTCAATTCCTTTGGTGGTTGATGCATATAAATCATTTATTGCATTAGAGGCTTTTTGGATGCTGTCATGATCGCCAGAGATGCTAAGTTTATTCCCATTTTGAAAAATTTTTACATTGAAACCCTTTTCAAGGATTTTAATATTTCCATTTAGCTCTCCTACAAAAGCCTTTAGGTTTTTAGTATTTGCCGGCTCTAGTTGGATTTGAGCCAATCTATTGTCAAGTTCTTGCATTTAGGCTAACTGCAATTCCTCTGAGCTTAAGACTTTCCCAACTAAAGACCGTTGATATGCTTGAGTAATATTAATATCTACTAATTTACCTAGAATATTAATATTTTGGAAGTCAAAATTAACAACTCTATTGCATTCAGTTCGAGCCTGCAATTGATGAATATTTTTTTTAGATACACCAGTTACCAGGCATCTCTGAATTGTTCCAGCTAAATTATTACTATAATGAGTTTGCAGTTCATCAACGCGAGTCTGCAGAATATTTAATCTTTCTTTCTTTTCTGCTAAAGGGGTACTATCTTCTAATTTAGCGGCAGGGGTGCCTGGTCTTGGTGAGTATATGAAGCTGAAAGAAGCATCAAATTTGACAGTTTCAATTAGATCCATGGTGAGCTGAAAATCATGGCTTGATTCGCCTGGAAAGCCAACAATAAAATCAGAGGAAATTTTAATATTAGGTCGAACTATTAAAAGCTTCTCAATAATCTCAATATATTGCTCCCTTGAATAATTTCTTTTCATTTTAGTGAGAATTTCATTGGAACCAGATTGAACTGGGAGATGGAGGTGGCTCACCAGCTGCGGCACATGACTGTATACATTTATCAAGTCATCTGTCATATCAAGAGGGTGAGAGGTTGTGTATCTAATTCTATGCACGCCATCAATTGATCCGCACACCTCAATTAAATCTGATAGTCTCAAAACTCTTCCATCTAGAGTGTATTGGTAAGAATTAACATTCTGACCTACAAAGATAATCTCAGAGACCCCTTGCTCAATAAGCCTCGCCACTTCATCAAATATTTGCTCAGGCTTTCTGCTAACCTCATCGCCACGTGTATAGGGAACAACGCAAAATGAGCAATATTTAGAGCACCCCTCCATAATGGAGACAAAGCTTGAGGTGCCTGTAGCCTCTGGCTCTGGTAGAGAATCAAATTTTTCTTCTATTGGAAATGAAACATCCACTGCTTCAATTTTATTCTCTTTGGCTAAAAGTGATGGGACTTTGTGTATTGTTTGAGGTCCAAAAATTAAGTCGACATAAGGAGCTCTTTTAAAAATATTTTTACCTTCTTGGGATGCTACGCACCCTCCAACACCTATTTTTAAATTTGGGTTCTTTAATTTTAGTTTTCTAAGTCGACCAAGTTCTGAATAAACTTTTTCTTCAGCTTTCTCTCTAATAGAACAGGTATTTAATAAAATAATATCTGCCTCTTCGGGAATAGAGGTTTCTTCGATGCTTGGGTCCTGTTTCAAGATTTCCAAAGTTTTTTGGCTGTCATACTCATTCATTTGACAACCATAGGTTTTAATATAAAGTTTTGTACCCATATATCTAATTATGACTAAAAAGACCACATATAAAATAATTTTTATGCAGCTCGGTGAAATATACGAGGTTTTTGCTAAGCAAATTTATCAAAGCGATATGTATGGTTTCATAGAGGTGGAAGAGTATATATTCAATAAAAATAAACAGCTAGTTGTAGATCCATCCTCTGAAAAATTAGAAAAAGAATTTAAAAATGTTGAGCGCTCCTACATTCCCATCAATTCTGTCATTCGCGTGGATGAGGTGGTTGAATCTGGGGAGGCAAAAATTAAAGAAAATAAAAGCCAAGTCATGCCATTTCCAATGAATATTCAGCCTGCAAATAAGCAGGACTAGAGCTCTAGAAAATTTTTTACAAACCTAGCATCTTTCCCTGAAAACGCTGTTAATATTTATTAATGAAAAGACGTTTCGCTCTCAAAGCATCATCGCTTGCTGCAATCGGTTTAACGGCTTCAATCAATGGAGGCTGCAGCAAAAATACATTTCGCTTTAATCATGGTGTCGCTAGTGGAGACCCTTCATCTGATCAAGTAATATTATGGACTAGGGTAACGCCTGAGCAACCCGGACCCATTAAGGTGATCCTTGAGGTTTCATCGAGCTCAGATTTTAATAACATTGCTTTTACCAAATCCTTAAAAACATCGTCACTCTCTGACTATACGGTGAAATATGATTTGTCTATTCAAGACATCTTTCAATCTGGTGAAACATTCTATTATAGATTTAAAGCTGGAACTGCAATTTCAGAGAGCGGAAAAACAAAAACTCTGGCCCTGAATATTAATAAGGTGAAGATAGGAGTTTTTAGCTGTAGCAATTTTCCTGCTGGTTTTTTTAATGCCTATCAAGCAGCCGCAGAAAAAAATGATCTTGATCTTTGGTTGCATCTAGGAGACTACCTCTATGAGTATCCAATGGGTGGTTATGCTACATCCAATGCCAAAAAACTTGGAAGAGTTCCAAGTCCATTGCATGAAATCATTACTCTTGCAGACTATAGGGAACGTCATGCTCAATATAAATTAGATCATGGGTCCAAAGCGCTCCATCGCAATGCTCCAATGATTGCTGTGTGGGATGATCACGAGTTTTCAAATGACACCTGGAAAAAGGGAGCGGAAAATCATTCAATTGATGGCTCAGAAGGCGATTTCTATGCTCGAAGATCTGCAGCCATTAAGGCTTATCATGAATGGATGCCGATTCGAGAGCAGCAAAACAAAAGAAAAATATTTCGTGAATTTAAGATTGGCAAGCTTATTCAACTGCTCATGCTAGATACCAGACAATATGAGAGAGATAAACAAATTCAACCCAAAGATTATTTGAGCGACTCAGGTTTTAATCAAGCAAGTTTTTACAGTGATCTGAACTCGCTGGACAGAAAACTTTTAGGAAAAGAGCAGTTAGCCTGGATTGAGGAGAAAATGACTGCAGAGGACTTTAAATGGACGGTTATGGGGCAACAAGTTCTCATGACCAAGTTAAAATTTCCAGATTTATCTAAAATGTTAAAAAAAGAAGATGTGCCTACTTTTCTTAAGCCCTACCTTAAGTTTCTTGGCCTAGGCATACCTTCAAACCTAGATGCATGGGATGGGTATCCAGCAGAACGCAATAAATTTTATAGGCTTATGCAAAAATTAAATAAAAATTTTATTAGCCTGGCGGGTGACACTCATAATTCCTGGGTCGCAAATCTGACTAATGATGAGGGTACAAAAGTTGGTATTGAGTTAGGCGCACCGTCTGTAACTTCGCCTGGAATTACAGACGTTCTAAAAATTGATAAAAAGCGGTTTGTTGAAGAAATTGTTGACATCAATCCTGAGCTTGATTGGATGGATCCATCGCAGAGAGGCTACTTATCATTGGATTTTAGTGAGGATGAGCTAATAGCAACTTTTAATTTTATAAAAGAGCTTGAGAAAATTGATCCATCTATCTCTTCAGCACATGGTTTTAAAGTGCAGCAAGATAAGCTGCATATTAACAAAATCAATGTTTAGTCAAAAAGTATCCTTTTATACAGTTTTAGCTCATTAATTGATTCTAGAATATCGTCTTTTGCCCTATGAGAGCCCTGCTTATCATATGTCTGAGCATCATTCATCCATCGCGAGATTAACTCCTTAACTGATGAAACGTCTATATGTCTATAGTGGAAATAGGACTCAACACCTGGCATATATTTTGCAAGAAATCTTCTATCATGAGACACGGTGTTACCACACATGGGCGAGCGTTTATGACCTACAAATTTTGAAATAAATTCTAGGGTTCTTATTTCTGCTTCCTGCTCTGTGACACTGCTCTCATGAACAGCCTTGGTGAGACCCGTACTTCCATGTTGGTTGGTGTTCCACTCATCCATATTCGCCATTAATTCTTTTGGTTGGTGAATTATTAAGTTCGGCCCTTCAGCAACAATGTTAAGATTAGTATCTGTGATTATGGTAGCAATCTCGATGATTCTTTCTTTTTCTGGATCTAGGCCTGTCATCTCAAGGTCGACCCAGATTAAGTTTTGATTAGATTTTTGATTAGCCATTTGAGTTGTTAAATTTTAACGATAGTGTATTTTGAGCCCAAGATGATAAAAGTTCAAACTGGTCAAATTATTGAGTATTACTCAAACACCTGCAGGGTAGTCGCAACTGATGGGATATTCAAGTGCCGCATTCAAGGCAGAATGGATTTGGTTGTTGGAGATTTTGTTAAAATTGAGCCTACTCAAGATTCTGGTGACTGTAATGCGATGATTACGGAAAGGCTAGATAGAAATACAGCCTTGTATAAATCTAAAGATAGAAAAACAAAAGCTATAGCGGCAAATATCACCCATCTTGGGATCCTGGTCACTGTGAATCCAAAAACAAGTCTTGAATTTATTGATAAGTGGATTGTAATCGCCCTAAAATCTGGCATTCAGCCTTTCATTATTTTTAATAAAATTGATATGTTAGAAAATGGGGCATATATAGTTTTAAAAGATTTATACACTGATTTGGAGGTGTCTTCATTTGCCATTTCAGCAAAATATCAAACAAATTTAAATGAGCTTATTTCATATCTTGCAAATCAAACTAGTATATTTGTAGGAAATTCTGGCTCAGGTAAGTCGACCCTGACCTCTGCGCTCACTGGAACTGAGATTCTATCTAGAGAACTATCAAATAATCAGGGAGTGCATACAACCTCAGTTTCAACGCTCTATCAAGTAGCCAATAACATGAAGGTTATTGACTCTCCTGGTGTCAGAGATATAGGAATAGAGCATCTCAATCATGCAGAAATTCTTGCTGGCTTTAAAGAAATTAATGATTTTGCTTCTAAATGTGTCTTTCCTAAATGCGGACACCAAGAAGACGATGGTTGCGCGGTGATGCAGGCCCTTAAGCATAGCCATATCAAGGAAAGTCGCTACAATAATTTTATGAATTTAAATGCGGCAGTTAGATCGTGAGCAATAAAACACATTTTGGCTTTGAGGAAGTAGACATTAACCAAAAAGCTAAAAAAGTTGGGGATGTTTTCCATTCGGTAGCGGAGGAATATGACTTGATGAATGATGTCATGTCATTCGGGATGCACAGGCTATGGAAAAGAATGCTATTAGAGCTATCTGGGTTGTCTGAAAATGCTATTGCGCTTGATATAGCAAGTGGCACAGGTGATATTCCAAAATTAATCAGCCAAAAATTTCCTTCCTCGCATATACATGTAACTGATATCAATGAATCAATGCTTACTCTGGGAAAAGAACGATCTATCAATGAAAATTTCTATCAAAATTGTTCTTTTGCCCTCGCATCCGGGGAGAAACTGCCCTATCAAGATCAGATGTTTGACTTAGTGACCATTGGCTTTGGCCTTCGTAATTTTACAGATAAGCAAGCTGGCCTAAGGGAGATGAAAAGGGTGTTAAGGCCTGGAGGTATTTTGCTCATTCTTGAATTCTCAAAACCAACAAATTCTTTGTTTTCAAAAATTTATGACTGGTATTCTTTCAATGTGATCCCGAGGCTTGGTAGTTTATTTGTAGATGATGCTGACAGCTATAAATATCTTGCTGAATCTATTCGAATGCATCCTGCTCAAGAAGAGCTTAAGCTGATGGTCATAGAAGCTGGCTTTGAAAAGTGCAAATTCTATAATCTGGTCAATGGAGTAGTGGCGATTCATCAAGCCAACTAATATGAAGCTCTCTCTTAATCGACTCTTTGAAGAAGCATATGAGGCTTCTAGTGAGCTTCAAAAAAAACTAGAAAGTATTTACCCTATTGAGTTCAATGTACATTTTTCCAGCTTGTTAGTAATGTCTATTCGCCTTACAAAAACAGAGCAAACCTTGGCTTCTGAAGCTTTAAGTCACCCGCAGTTTTCTCTATCTCTGGATTCGGCAACAATGCTTTATGCCCTCCGGCATCAAAATATTCCTGCCCATGCATTTGAAGGAGATTCAGAGCTTGCTCTAATGTTTTTCCTTGCAATAAAAGAGTCTAACGTAGATTTAGAAGTTTTAATTTACAAGCATCTGGGCACCATTCCTGCTTTGATCACCAGAAGCTTTGCCACTAATGCTATCAAAAGCCATCTAAGCCAAGATGGTTATTCTCGGGCGCATCAACTCCAAGCAGCTTTAAGAGCAATGTCAATTAGGGTAGATAGATTGGAGCAAGTTATAACGTCATGATTAATTTCTTTGTATCTGTCTTTGATGTTTTAAATATCTTCATAAAAATGATGTGGTTTGGCGTAATTAATATACCCATAGAGAATAGTTCCTCCCGATTCATTAGGGTGCTTGGATTTCTTAATCCTTTTTATATGCTAAATCGTAGCGCTCCTCCTGGGCAAAGAATTACAAATTTTTTACAAAGCTTGGGGCCTATGTTTATTAAATTTGGCCAGCTTCTCTCAACTAGAAGCGACGTTGTGCCTGCAGACATGATTGGTTTTTTAAATACCCTGACAGATCAATGCGCCCCATTCCCAGCGAAAGATGCAAAGAAAATAATTGAGCGCTCTTTAGGTATTCATCTTCAAGATGTATTTAAAAATTTTGAAGAGGTGCCAATGGCAGCAGCCTCCTTGGCTCAAGTTCATCGTGCACAATTAATTAATTCATCAGAACATGTTGTAATCAAAGTATTAAGGCCTGGGATTCACAGAAAGGTTCAAAGAAACATAGGCGTGATGAAAATAGTGGGGCTGGCCATAAACTTATTTTACTGGGAGAGCCACAGACTTAAACTCAATGAAGTGATTCGTGATTACGAAAGAACCATCAAGCAAGAGTTAGATCTTAAAGTCGAAGCAGCAAACACGAGCGCAACCAGAAAAAATTTTGCTGACTCAGAGCTGCTCTATATTCCAAAAATATTCTGGGACCATACCTCTGTAGATGTCCTGACACTGGAAGAAATTGATGGTCTGGCATGCACAGACATAGAGTCAATGGATAAGCTTGGTATTGATCGAAAAAAATTAGCAGAAAATGGCGTGAGAATATTTCTTGATCAAGTCTTTAGAGATAATTTTTTTCATGCAGACATGCATCCGGGCAATATTTTTGTAAGCAAAAAGAATGTTGAGATTCCTAGCTATATTGCTATTGATTGTGCAATTGTTGGCTCATTAACTCAAGAAGACCAATATAATCTTGCGAGAATGCTTCAAGCAACCTTAAAACAAAATTATTCAAAGCTGGCTAAACTTTTTATAGGTGCAGGCTGGGTTAAGTCCAACACTCAGCAATCTATTCTTGAGCAAACTCTCAGAGCTACATGTGAGCCAATTTTTGCTAGGCCATTGTCTGAAATAGAATTTGGGAAGTTGTTGTTATATTTATTTGATTCAACCAGACAATTTGGTTTATCCATTCAGCCTTCTCTCATACTCCTGCAAAAAACTCTCATTCATATTGAAGGCATGGGCCGTAAGATCTATGCGGAACTTGATTTTTGGGGATTAGCGGAACCTTACATTGATAGCTGGGTTATGAACCAATATAGCCCAACAAAACTAAAAGAATTTTTAGAGCAGAATAAATATGAACTTTTAGATAGGGCAACTGGCTTGCCTAACGAGGTATTTGATCTGCTTGATAATATTAAATTTTTAGCCCAAGACAGCAAAAAACATTCAGATATGGTTAACGAAATGCAGGTAAGTTTACAAAAACAGCGTAAATGGCAAAATCTCACTATAATTACATTAACGGGAATAATTATGATGCTGCTAATTAATAAGCTCTAGATGAGCGTATTATCTAAAAGTATCAGGAGTATAAAATGGGCATAGGCGGAATAAGTATTTGGCAGATATTAATCATCTTGTTGGTAGTTGTGGTCTTATTTGGTGGTAAAAAAATTCGCAATCTAGGGTCAGACCTTGGTGAAGGCCTGAAAGGTTTCAAAAAAGCAATTAAAGATGAGGATGCGGACACAACATCAAAATCTGAATCAGAAGATAAATAGCATTGTTTCAAATCGGACTGTTAGAAATTCTAGTTATCCTGTTGGTTGGAATCTTAGTCATTGGGCCGGAGCAGCTGCCTGACTTTGTTAAGGCCTTAGTAAAGAACTTCACCAAACTACAAAATAAATTTTTTGAATTCAGAGCCTCGATTGAAAGAGATATTGGGGCAGAAGATTTAAAACAAGATATTTTCAATGAACTAAAAATGGAAGAGCTTGAAAGGGATGCTGATGAACAACCCAAATGAAATGAGCTATATAGAGCATCTCAAGGAATTACGTTCTCGGTTGCTTAGAGTGTTTGTTGTAGCAGGAATTTTTTTAATCTGTTGCCTGCCCTTTGCTAATGAAATTTATTTTTTGATCTCCTCGCCTTTGACTGCAATTCTTCCAGAAAATAGTACCATGATTGCTACCGAAGTAACCTCGCCGTTTATTGCACCTTTAAGGCTGGCAATTTATAGCGCGCTTATTTTATCCATGCCATATTCTTTATTTGAACTATGGGGCTTTATTGCTCCAGGGCTGTACAAGAGTGAAAAAACTTTTGTACTCCCGTTATTAATATCTTCCGGCGTACTTTTTTATGCTGGAGTGGCTTTTGCATTTTTTGTAGTGAGCCCCATCATTTTAAATTTCTTCATTGCGGCTGCTCCTGATTCAATCCAGGTGATGACTGACATTAATAAATATCTAGACTTTGTACTGAAGCTATTTTTTGCTTTCGGGCTAGCCTTTGAAATTCCAGTGGCTACCTTTTTGATAATCAGCACTGGCATCACCAACAAAAAAACTATTAAAAAAATTCGCCCATATTTAATTATTGGTTTTTTTGTCCTCGCAATGCTGTTAACGCCACCTGACATTTTCTCTCAACTCTTTTTGGCCATACCTATGTGGTTATTATTTGAAATAGGGCTGTTAATCTCTAGAGATAAAAAAAATTAAGACGGCGTAGGATCTGTGTTTAATCTTTCAAACCAGCTATCAGAATCAGGCATTTCAGCTATTAAAATCATTTCAAGTAACTCGGCGGGGTCGCTAGAGATTAAAACTCGTTGCTGGTTTTCGGCTGAAACAAACTGCTCGTCCACAGCATGTTGCAGCCAATCTATAAATGAGTCGTAGTAACCATTGATATTTAAAATTCCTATAGGCTTGTTAATCTCTCCTAAATGGTTGCTAACCATCACCTCTAAGAGCTCGTCCATTGAGCCAACGCCGCCCGGCATAACGATAAAAGCATCGCTGATGCTAAGAAATTTTTCTTTTCTTTCAAATAAGGAATGAGTGATTATTGTCTCTGTGATATTGGGATTAGTCAGCTCAAATACATCTAATGATTTCAGAGCAATGCCAGTCACTTTACCTCCATGCGCAATAGTAGTATCAGAGACCACTCGCATGAGACCAACGTTGCCGCCCCCAAAAACAACCTCCAAACCCTTGCTTGCAAGTAATGCACCAAGGTCTTCAGCTGCTGCTTTATAAGCTGGTGATTTGCCCATATGGGCGCCACAGAAAACAGAAATTTTTTGTATAATCATGATATTAATCCAAGGATATTTTTAGAAATAATGTTCAATTGAACTTCCGAGCTTCCTCCTGCAATAGTATAAGCTTTTGAGTAAAAAAAAGATTTGGAAACCTCTTTTTTAACTCCTGCGCTATGATCCACAATCTCCAGACCACCCATTCCGAGGCTTGAAACATTGAGCTCCCATCGCGTTTGAGTCTCTTCAGTACTTATGTATTTTAATATTAATCCAGCGGGTGAGAAACCATTTTGAGACTCCGCAGTCGACCTGGACATGGTCATTTCAATTAAATGATTTCGCATTTCATGGGCTATAATCTTTTTTAGTAACTTCTTGCTACCTAAGCTTGCTGATGGATGGGAATCACGAAATACTTTTAATGGCTCAACATCCACTGCTCCTTCGCTCTCCATATCAGCCATCATAATTCGCTCAAATTGAAGCAGTCTTTTAGCGACTTTCCAGCCATCATTTTCTGCCGCAATTCTATGAGACTCATTTGCATACACATTATCAAAATATACTTGGCAAAATGGAGATTGCCCGCTTAGAAGTTGAATGGGCTTGATGTCAATATTTGGTTGCTTGAGATCAATCAGAACAAAAGAAATACCAGCTTGTTTTTTTACCGTCTTATCCGTTCTTACTAAGCAATACATCCAATCAGCTTTATTAGCCTCAGAAGTCCAAATCTTGGAGCCTTCAATTGCATATTTTCCATTCGATAGATAGGCTGTGGTTGAAATATTTGCTAAATCTGAGCCTGCTCCTGGTTCTGAAAATCCTTGGCACCACCAGATTTCTCCCCTTGAAATTTTTGGCAAGAACTCTTGTTTTTGTTCGTCAGTACCAAACTCCAAGAGAACAGGGCCTAGCATTGAAATTCCAAAATTAATTTGTGCAGGCCTGCATCCAAAGAACTTTAAACGCTGCTTTAAAATTTTTGATTCATCAAATGTTAATCCTCCCCCTCCAAATTCTTTCGGCCACTCTGGCGTGCACCAGCCTTTTGATACCATGGCGTCAAACCAATCTTTAGAATCTTTGGAAGGAAAGTGAATATTCGATGAAGCCCAAACTTGTTCTGATACAGGCATGGGGGTGCGCATGGATTCTGGACAATGTAATTCTATCCAGTCATCAATCTCTTGGGTAAATTTAGCTAAGCTATGTTCCATCATCCTTAGAATTGAAAAGGGAATGTAACGGGGCCTGTATTTGTCAGCGACACATTCATATTGGCGCCAAATACACCAGATTGATATTTAATGGATGTGTTAGTCAGCTTGGTCATTAATTCATTATATAGCGTCAAAGCCAACGCTGTGGGGGCCGCCTTATGGAAGCTTGGTTTGTTTCCCCTGCTGGTTACTCCTGCAAGAGTAAACTGACTGACTATCATCAACTCTGCATCTATCTCCTTCAAACTAGTAGACATTACGTTGCTATCATCTTCAAAAAAGTAAAAATTTTCTATTTTATTAATAAATTTATCAATGGCCTCATTTGAATCGTCAGATTCAAAGCACACGAATGCTAAAAGACCTCTTTCAATTCTTGCATGGAGCTGATCTTGGATATATATTTCAGCCGATGAGACGCGTTGGACTATAGCTTGCAATGAAAATTAATTGAGTTCCTTGTCTAAACTCCAAGCTCCTTCGGCTGCAAGTTTATTCATTAAAGCTCTATGAGAAAAAACTGCCTGCGCATCTAGGATGTTTTCTGACTTTCCTAACCAGGTCTTTAATGCTGCTTGTTGAAGTGCGCGCCCATATGAAAAGCTAAGCTTCCAAGGAAAGCCGCCAATTTTATTCATCGCATCAAGGTGAGCTGTTGCATTTATCTCTGATTGTCCGCCAGACAAAAAAGTAATACCAGGCAAATCAGCAGGCACATTTTCTTGAAGGCAGCGCACTGTCATTTCTGCGACCTCTTGAACTGAGGCTTGTGATTCACACAAAGAACCTGCGGTGACCATATTAGGCTTTAAGATAGTGCCCTGTATATTGACATCATTTTTAGCCAAAGAAGCAAATAGTGCTTTTAATGCAGCGCTTGAAACTTCATAACATCTCTCGATAGAATGATTGCCGTCCATTAGTACTTCTGGCTCCACCATTGGAACCATATTATTATCTTGAACAATTTTTGCATAATCTGCTAACGCTTGCATATTGCTTTCAATACAAGCAGCTGAAGGGAGCTCACCATCAATTTTAATTACGGCTCTCCACTTTGTAAATTTAGCGCCTAATTGAAAATACTCTGCACATCTTTCATTTAAACCATCAAGCCCTTGCGTTAAAGTTTCATCAGGTGAATCACTTAAGGGTTGAAGCCCTTGATCTACTTTAATACCCGGCAATGCGCCTTGACCCATGATTACCTGAACTAGAGATGTCCCATCTTCTGCTGTCTGTCTAATAGTCTCATCAAATAAAATAACTCCGCCAATATTACCTTTCATACCATTAGCTCTAAAAAGCATCTCTCGATAGTCTCTGCGGTTTAACTCTGAGGACTCAACACCAATGGAGTCAAACCTTTTTCCACACGTTGGGTTGCTTTCGTCAGCTGCAAGAATGCCCTTTCCGTCCGCGACGATGAATGTTGCAATCTCTTCTAGTGTGTTTAATGGCATGCTTTTTCCTCTTATTATCTATTTATAGCCTAATGCTGATAGTGATGGTAGCTCTTTTCCTTCCATAAATTCAAGGAAAGCGCCGCCCCCAGTTGAGCAATATGAAATATCGTCTTCATTAATGAACATTTTAATTGCAAGTAAGGTTTCTCCTCCGCCAGCCAAGCTGAAAGCAGAAGATTGGGCAATAGCTTCTGCTAGCTGCTGCGTGCCATGAGCAAAAGCATTGTTCTCAAACACTCCAATGGGGCCATTCCAAATAATTTGTTTTGCCTGAGAGATCAAAGCTAATGCTTGATCATCAACCACCTGATCAAGAATCATTTCATGATCCTGAACACGGGTCACATCACATTCTCTGGGTTCTGTAGAATTAATATTAGAGCCTACCACCACCTTGCTGGGTAAATAAATATTTGCTGTGCTCAATAAATTTTTTGCCTCTAATAGCATAGAGTCTTCAAATAGAGAGTTGCCAATATTAAAACCTTTTGCTTTAAGAAAGGTATTCGTAATACCTCCGCCAGTAATAATATTGTCAGACAGGCGGCTAAGATTTTTAATAACCTCAAGCTTAGAAGAAACTTTTGACCCCCCTACGATTGATAGGACCGGCTTATCAAGAGAGTTGGTAGCTCTCGACAGCGCTGCGGTTTCTGTTTCTAAGAGCAAGCCAGCGCATGAAACAGCAGCATGTTGAATTGCCCCATAAGTGGAAGCATGTTCTCTGTGAGATGCACCAAATGCATCGAATACATACACCTCTGCCATTGCCCCAAGACGTTGAGCAAGATCTAAATCATTTTCAAGCTCGCCAGCTAAAAATCTTATATTTTCTAATAATGAGATCGGGCTTTGAAAATTAGCATTCGCGATAGAGGAGATCAAAGGTACCTCTAGATTTAACAACTCGCTTAATTTTTTAGCAATTGGCTGAAGAGAAAATTTTAGGTCAAAACATCCTGCTTTTGGACGACCAAAATGTGAAATTAGTATAATTTTTGCATTCTGCAAAAGAAGATATTTCACGGTGGGAAGAATCGCTGTGATTCTAGTATCATCTAAAATCTGCCCCTCTTGGATCGGGACATTTAAATCAACTCTCAGAGCAACTGTTTTATTCTCAACGGTAAAATTGGCCAATGTTCTCATTGTTTAATAAGTTTTTTTGCCTCAGCTAAAACATTCTTAACCGTAAAGCCGAATTTATTCATTAAATCTGAGGCAGGGGCACTTTCTCCAAAGGTGTCAATGCCAATTACCACATCATCAAGATTTGTAAGGCCGTGCCAAGAAGCAGAATGAAGAGCCTCTACAATCAGCTTGGGAGAGCTAGGTTTAATAATAGAATGTCGATAAGCCTCTGACTGAGAATAAAATTTATCTAAGCAGGGCATAGACACGACATTGGTCTTGATTCCAGCTGTCGCCAGCTCAGCTGCTGCAGACAATATGAGTTGTAATTCACTTCCCGAAGCAATCAAAGTAAGTTGTGCACCTTCATCTTGGCTTAATGTGTAACCACCCCTATGGATAGAGCCAATCTGTTCATCCGTTCTTTCTACAAACGGAAGATTTTGTCTAGATAGGATGAGGCTGTGAGGAGTTGATTTAGATGTAATGGATTCATTCCAAGCAACTGCGGTCTCAATAATATCTGCTGGTCTCCAGTTATGTAAATTTGGTGTAGCCCGTAAGGTCACTAAGTGCTCAACAGGTTGATGGGTGGGGCCATCTTCACCCAAGCCAATGGAATCATGGGTGTAAACAAAAATATTCGGGATGCCCATTAGAGCTGCTAGCCGAACAGCATTCCTAGCATAGTCCATAAATACTAAAAAAGTGCCTCCATATGGCTTTAAGCCGCCATGAAGAAGCATGCCATTCATCATGGCTGTCATCCCAAATTCTCGAACACCCCAAAAAATGTGATTGCCTCTCGGATTTGTAGGCAGCAAATCTGTGCTGGCCTTTGAAAAAGTATTATTTGAGCCCTTAAGGTCTGCAGATCCTCCTGTAAGCTCTGGAAGCTTTTGGCAAAAGAAGTTTAAGCAAATTTCTGACGCTTTCCTGGTAGCAATATCTTTATTTTCTTCTGTACGCAACTGGGCTACAAACGCATCGAAAGATTGGCTGTAATCTTCTGGCAGGTTTCCAAGAATCAACCTCTCTAGCTCTGCATGCTCTGGTGGGTGAGAGTGAGCATATTGAATCATGAGCTCATCCCATTGCGCATTCACTTGTTCCCCTTCTTTGCACATATTCCACTCAGAGTTAATGCTTTCAGGTATTTCAAAGGGTGCATGGGGCCAACCTAGCTGAGCTCTTGTGCTCTGTATTTCATCATCGCCAAGCGGTGACCCATGAATGCCGGAAGTCCCGCCTTTATGTGGTGAGCCAAAACCGATTATTGTTTTGCAGCATATAAGAGTTGGCTGGGTTAAGTTAGACTTTGCTGCCTTAATTGCCTCAAGTATTTGCTCAACGTCATGACCGTCTACCTCAATGACTTGCCAGTTGTAACTTTCAAATCTTTGAACCGTATTATCAGTAAACCAATCGGAAATCTCTCCATCAATAGAAATTCCATTTTGATCATAAAAACAAATGAGCTTACCTAGGCCATGTGTTCCAGCAAATGAGCATACTTCGTGAGAAATCCCTTCCATCAAACAGCCGTCACCCAAAAAAGTATAAGTGTGGTGGTCAATTGGGCTTAAGTCCTCAGATTTATTAAACCTTGCTGCAAGTATTTTTTCTGCAAGCGCCATTCCAACAGCATTTCCAAGTCCTTGGCCAAGCGGGCCTGTTGTTGTCTCAATACCAATATTTAAGTCTAGCTCTGGATGTCCAGGGGTTTTAGAGCCAAGTTGCCTGAAGTTTTTAAGATCATTAATTGAAAGGTTATATCCTGTTAAGTGCAAAAGACTGTACAGCAGCATTGACCCATGCCCATTTGAGAGAACAAATCTATCTCTATTAAACCAGGTTGGATTCTTTGGGTTGTGTTTTAAATTATATTTCCAGAGAGCGACGGCAATATCTGCCATACCCATTGGCATTCCAGGATGCCCTGATTTAGCAGCCTGAACCGCATCGATAGAGAGAAATCGTATGGCATTAGCTAGATCTTTATGCATGATGGGCAAGATTATTTAGGAAAGAATAATCATAATATGGCTCTATGATTTTTAACATAGGTAATTGAGTTAAATTGGTAAAAGAGTTAATATTCTAAACATATAAGTGATTTGCTCCTTCTTGCATGCTTAAACTGCTAAGTTGGATACCTGTTATCAAAAGGTGAAAATGAAAATTTCGTATGAATTCTATCCTCCAAAGGATTTAAATTATCAAAAAATTATCGAAGAATATTCTTTGCTGAGCAATTTTGGGCCGAGATTTATATCTATCACTTATGGAGCTCTTGGAAGCTCGCAAGAAAAAAGTGTGGGGCTCATTAAAGCTTTTAAAGAAAGCGTTGATGTGGAGGTTGTCGCACACTTAACTTTGGTTGGAAAAAGCAAACAAGAATTAAACTTTATTGTGGATGAATTTAGTTCCATGGGCGTCACAAAAATTGTTGCGCTTAGAGGAGATGTAGCTGAGGGCAGCTTTATTGCTCATCAAGATGGTTTTCAAAATACCGCGGAGTTTGTAGATTTTCTTGCAAAGAAAAAGATGGAAGTTTTTGTTTCAGCTTATCCTGAACCACACCCTGACTCTGAAGGATTTGAGTTTGATGTAAAGCTTTTAAAGGACAAAACACTTGCAGGCTCTAGGCAATCTATTTCCCAATTTTGCTTTTCAATGCATGAGTATCAGAGGCTCGTAGATGCAATCAAGGATCAAAATATTGAAAATGATCTTACGGCAGGAATTATGCCTATTTATAACATTGCTAGTCTTTGCAGTATGGCGGAGAGATGTGGCACTAAAATTCCCTCAGAAATCATTGATCAATTCTCAGCGGATCCGCAAAAAAATGAACAGGCATCCATTAGAATATGCATTCAGCAGCTCGAAGACCTCCAGGCAATGGGCATTAATAATTTTCATTTTTATACCCTAAATCAATCATCGCTTTTAAAAAAAATATTCAATGAAATTGGACTTCAATAATAAATATAGAAAAGCAATGAAAAATATAAGTCCAAATATTGAATCTGAACTAACCATATAAATAAAGGAGAATGCTATGAGCTATATATTTACATCTGAGTCAGTATCTGGGGGTCACCCTGATAAAGTGGCTGATCAAATTTCTGATGCGATCCTAGATGCATACCTGGCAGAAGATCCAAATAGTCGAGTGGCCTGCGAGACAATGATAAAAAATAATATGGTCTTTATCGCTGGAGAAATAACCTCTAATGGAAATCCAGACCTTGAGCCTATAGTGAGAAAAACCATTAATGATATCGGCTACAATGATGATGCCTATGGCTTTAACGGTAATACTTGTGAGTTTACAAACCTAGTCTTTCAGCAATCTCCGGACATTGCTCAGGGAGTCAATGAAGGAGAGGGTGAAGATTTGGAGCAAGGCGCTGGGGATCAGGGTTTAATGTTTGGCTACGCTTGCAAAGAAACAGAATCATTAATGCCGCTTCCAATAGACTTATCGCACAAGTTGGTAAAAAGGCAGGCTGATGCAATGAAGAGCGGTGAAATTTCATGGTTAAGACCAGATGCTAAAAGCCAGGTCAGTGTGATTTATGATGACAACGGCAAGACTATCAAAGGTCTTTCTGCAATTGTCTTATCAACACAGCATGATGAAAATGTCTCCCAAGAAGAAATTAAATCTGAAGTCATGGAAAAAATTATCAGGCCTGTTGTTCCTGGAGAATGGATCCTTGATTCCACAAAAATCTATATTAATCCAACAGGAAAATTTGTGATTGGCGGGCCAGTTGGAGACTGCGGTCTCACGGGAAGAAAAATTATTGTTGACACTTATGGTGGAATGGCGCGACATGGTGGGGGCGCTTTCTCTGGGAAAGACCCATCAAAGGTTGACAGGTCTGCTGCCTATGCTGCGCGATATGTTGCAAAAAATATTGTGGCTGCTGGTCTTGCTGATTGGTGTGAGATTCAGGTCTCATATGCGATCGGGGTTGCCAAACCAACCTCTATCAATGTTAATACATTCAACAGTGAAAAAATTTCTAAAGAAGCGATTGAGCAATTAGTTGAGGAACATTTTGATCTTAGACCAAAAAACTTAATTAATATGCTGGATCTAAAAAGGCCAATCTACCTTCCGACCGCTGCATATGGTCACTTTGGAAGATCGGATATTGATTTAACCTGGGAAAAAATAGACAAAGCGGCTGATATTGCTCAATAACTTGATCTAACGTTAACTAAAACGATGCACTTGCACATTTTTTTTGTGTAAAATGCTCACAAAATATTATGGGAATAAATAATGGAAAATGACTATAAAGTAGCAGATATTACTCAAGCTGATTTTGGCAGGAGAGAGATTTCTCTTGCAGAAAATGAGATGCCAGCATTAATGGCATTAAGAGATAAATATAGAGATTCTCAGCCTTTGAAAGGTGCAAAAATTATGGGTTGTATCCATATGACCATACAAACAGCTGTCCTAATGGAAACTCTAAGGGATCTTGGCGCTGAATTACGCTGGTCTGGCTGCAATATCTTTTCAACGCAAGAGCATGCAGCAGCAGCAATGGCAGCAGCGGGTATTCCTATTTTTGCTTGGAAGGGTCAAACAGAGGAAGAGTTTGAGTGGTGTATAGAACAAACTATTCTCGTTGATGGTCAGCCTTGGGATGCAAACATGATTTTAGATGATGGTGGTGACTTAACTCACATGGTTCACACTAAGTTTCCTGAAATGCTGGAATCTATTCATGGCATCTCAGAAGAAACTACTACTGGGGTTCATAGATTAAAAGCTATGCTTGCAGCTAATACCTTGAAAGTTCCTGCAATCAATGTGAATGATTCAGTCACTAAATCTAAAAATGATAATAAGTATGGCTGCAGACATAGTCTTAGCGATGGAATTAAAAGAGCAACAGATATGTTCCTTGCTTCAAAAAAAGCTTTGGTAATTGGTTATGGTGACGTTGGGAAGGGTTCGGCTCTTAGTCTTGCAAGTGAAGGGATGATCGTAAGAGTTTCAGAAGCAGATCCAATCTGCGCAATGCAAGCTTGTATGGATGGTTTTGAAGTTGTCTCAACTTATAACAATGGCTTGGTAACTAGAGATATCAAAGATATTAATACTCAACTCCTAGGAGACACTGATCTAATAGTGACCACCACTGGTAATTTTAATGTATGTGATGAGGCTATGCTTAGATCATTAAAAAATACTGCAGTAGTCTGTAATATTGGTCATTTTGATAATGAGATAGACACGGCTTTCATGAGAGATAAATGGTACTGGGAAGAAATTAAGCCTCAAGTACACCGAGTGTTTAGAGATACTGCTCCAAATGAAACTCCAGACCTTAGAAGCAGAAATTATATTCTTTTATTATCTGAAGGCAGGCTTGTTAATCTAGGGAATGCTACAGGCCACCCAAGCAGAATTATGGATGGCTCCTTTGCAAACCAGGTTTTAGCTCAAATGCATCTATATGATCAAGGCTTTGCAAACATCAATGATGAGGATAAGAAAAATGAGATGCTCTCTGTTACGGTTCTTCCCAAGAAATTAGATGAAGAGGTTGCCCAGCTTATGGTTGAAGGGTTTGGTGGAACAATCACTAAGCTCACCTCAGAACAAGCTGATTATATTAATGTACCAGTAGATGGCCCATTCAAAGAAGAGGAATACAAATACTAATAATTAGTTTTTTTCTCTTTAATTAATCATAATAGGCGAATGAAAATTCGCCTTTTTTTTATTCTAGCAACTATTAGCCTAGTAACCTCAAGCTGTGGAATGAAAGCGCCTATCCCCTCATATATTTTAGCAATGATTTTATAGCTCAAATATGGATTACTTTAATTACAAAGAAGACCAACTCTTTGCAGAAGAGGTATCTCTCAAAGATATTGCTGAACAGCATGGAACGCCAGCATATGTATACTCTCGCGCTACGCTTGAGAGACATGCTAAGGCATATACAGACTCCTTTAGTGCCATGAGTGGATTGGTGTGTTTTTCTGTCAAAGCGCTTTCAAATATTTCAATCTTAAGGGTGCTTAAGGACTGCGGTTGTGGCTTTGATATAGTTTCTGGTGGAGAGCTGCATCGAGCTCTATTAGCTGGCGCGGATCCTCAAAAAATTATTTTTTCAGGTGTGGGCAAGTCTGAAGTTGAAATGGCTGCTGGTATTAACAGTGGAATCTTATCTTTTAATATTGAATCGAAAAGCGAGCTCATGCGACTTGAAAGCGTTGCATCTAGCATGCAAAAAATTGCACCCATTGCCATTAGATTTAATCCAGGGGTAGATGCTGGGGTCCATGAGTTCACTAAAACAGGTAGGAAATCTGATAAGTTTGGGGTGAGCATTGAGGATGCGCTTGAGCTAGCTAAGCACTGCATTAGCAGTAAAAGTCTTCAGATGGTTGGGCTGACTTGTCATATTGGGTCACAAATTACAGAGCTTCAAAAATTTGAAGAGGCTGCTCACCAGTCATTAAAGATGCTTTGTGAGGTAGAAGCATTGGGAGCTACATTAGATTTCATAGATATGGGGGGTGGACTTGGAGTCACCTATGTTAACGAAGAAACTATCGAGCCTCATGAGTTAATTCAATCCTATGAAACAATCTTTAAAGGTAGATCAGAAAGGTTGATTGTGGAGCCTGGTCGATCCATCTCTGCAAACGCAGGGGTGATGCTTGCAAAAGTAGAGTATGAAAAAGATGCATTTCTTATTACTGATGCAGCTATGAATGATTTACTTCGTCCTGCCTTATATCAAGCGCATCATGATGTGTGGCAGGTTCAAAAAAATAGTAACATGCTACAAAACTATAATGTTGTTGGGCCGATATGTGAGACAGGTGATTTTTTAGCAAAAAATGTATCACTCAGTGCGGGTGAAGGTGACTTGCTGGCTATTAGAACTGTTGGAGCATATGGTTTTGTCATGAGCTCAAACTATAATTCACGCCCAAGGGCTGCAGAAATCCTAGTAGATAAAGATCAGTTTAGTTTGATCAGAAGAAGGGAGCATTTATCAGATCTAACAGCACTAGAGGAAGGGCTTGATGATTAAGTTTAAAAAGATGCATGGCAATGGCAATGATTTTATTGTAATTGAGAATCTTACAAAGCCTCAACCTCTAACCAAGGCTCAAATAATTAAAATGGGCAATCGGAAAACAGGCATTGGTTTTGATCAGTTGATTACTATTAATCCTCCAAAAAAAGCACATCATGATTTGTATATTAGATTTTTTAATACTGATGGCTCGGAGGCTAGTATGTGCCTAAATGGAGTTCGCTCTGTTGGAGCGTTTGTTTGGGAGGAGCGCTTGCTGCCCAAAAAAGCCATTACCCTTGGAACAAAATCTCGAGACATAGAAATTCTACCCACTAAGTCTAAATTAGTTAAAGCAATCATTGCATTGCCAGCCTTGGAAGAAATTCCAAAAATGGAGAAAAAACATTTAGAAAAATATGGCATCACAAATGCTATGTGCGTCAATGCGGGAAATTATCATCTACTGATTGAGGTGAATAAAACAGAAAGCTATGATCTTTCGAGCCTATGTGCGCAGCTTAGAAAAAGAATTTTCTTTAAAGATATGAATATATCTTTATTTAAGAAAACGTTAGGCGACCTATTATTAAGAACAAATGAGGCTGGCGCAGGAGAAACTTTATCCTGCGGATCAGCTTCTGCCGCGGTTGCAAGCCTGCACCTTAAGAAAAATAAAAAACTCACTGTAAATTCTGCAGGGGGCTCTATCTCGTTAAGGATTGTGGGTGATAAGCTTGAAATGACTGGGCCAGCTGAATGTATTTGCGAGGGCATATGGACAAAAAATTAACATCAAAAGAAGTAGAGCTTTATCTATTAGAAAATACAGATTTCTTTCTTTCCAGAGAGTCCTTGGTCGGTGAGCTAAGCTTCAAACATGATATCGGCGGTGCATCCTCTCTTTTAGAGATGCAGGTACGGCGCTTGAGAGATGAGCAAACAAGATTAATGGACATGCTGACCAGCTTTGTTTCAACAGGCCAGGACAACGAGGATCTCTTTCTTAAATCCAAGACTCTCACCCTATCTCTGATTCAAGCCAAGGACCTACATGCTATCAAAACAACGGTAGAAAGTTTTTTTCAAGACGTAATTGGCGCTGATAAATGTAGCCTAGAGCTAGCCTCAGACAAGGAAATACAGAAATTAGAGGCTGACACCTCGCTTGAAATGAATAAAAACTCTATTCATATGGGCCCATTCTCCCAAGAAAAAATGCAGCACTTGTTTGGGGGGGAAGAAATGCTATCAGGCGTGATCTGTGTCTTTAAGCTCAATAATAAATTTGGCCTTCTCAAGGTTGGCTCGAAGGATCAAACAAAGTATTTAGGAGACGGGGATACTACCTTTATTGAGTATATTAGAGATGTCATAGCCAGCGTGATTGAATTAAAAGATGTATGAGTGAAAAGAAGTATTTTCTCATTCAAAATATTTCTGACTACTTAGATTTCTTGGGTAATATCAAAGGCCTGGCAAATAACACCACAAAGTCCTATCAGAGAGATTTGGTTAAATTCTCAAATTTTGCTCAATCTCAGAATGCTAGTAACTTTCAAATGTTAAGTGAGGAAATGTGCTTAGGGTGGATTGCCAATCTTTTTGAGCAGAATATTAATGCACGAAGCATACAAAGGCATATCTCATCAGCTAAAGGATTTTTTAATTATGCAATTAAGAATGGTTTGGTTGGAAGCTCTCCTTTTGAGTTGGTGAGCTCCCCAAAATCTCCAAACTATTTACCAAGCGTTCTTTCGCCCGAAGATGTTGAGCAACTTTTAAATTTTAAACCTAAAAATATTCAAGAAATAAGAGACATGGCCATTGTTGAGTTAATTTACTCTAGTGGTCTCAGGGTGTCTGAGGCTGTCAATGTAAATTTAACTGATTTTGAAGAGTCTAAGGATTTTTTAAGGATTCTGGGCAAAGGATCAAAAACTCGACTTGTGCCAGTGGGCCGCTTTGCACAATCAGCAATCAATCAATGGATTAAGAAAAGAAAAGCTCTCGATACTATAGACGAAGCCTTGTTTGTAAATTTAAGAGGAAAAAGAATTTCTACAAGGAGCGTTCAGGAAAGAATTAAAAGCTTAGCCTTGATGCAGGGCTTGCCCCCGGTAAACCCTCACATGCTGAGGCACAGTTTTGCAACCCACCTGCTTGAATCAAGTGGAGATTTAAGAAGTATTCAGGAGCTGCTAGGGCATAGCTCTCTTTCTACCACTCAAATATACACTCGATTAGATTATCAGCATCTTATTAAGATTTATGAAAAGTCGCATCCAAGAGCAACAAAGGCTAATGCCTAGAATTAAACTCATTACCTTTGATCTAGACGATACTTTTTGGGATATAAAAAGTGTCATTATGAATGCTGAAAAAAATTCTAGGAAATGGATTGGAAGCAGAATAAATCATGCGATTGACTGGGGAACCTTTGAGGACTTTATGAGCATTAGGCGAGAGCTTATCAAGCATGATCCTAGGCTAAGATATGACTTAGGCTTATTAAGAAAACAAACCATCCATCACCACCTCAAAAACCACATTAGCAATAAAAATGAATTAACTCAGCTTGTTGAGGAAGCATATAAATTCTTTCTTAGAGAGCGTCATAAGGTTACTTTTTTTGACGAGGTCCTGGAAACACTAGAAGCTCTTTCAAAAAATTATGCCCTGGGTGTTCTCACCAATGGTAATGCAGATATTCATAAATTAGGCATTGGGCATTTATTTGATTTTTCCCTTTCATCGGTTGATGTTCAGAATAACAAGCCTGATCCAGCTCATTTTAAAGCAGCCAAACAAATCTCAGGAATAGATTTTTCTGAGACTTTACATGTGGGAGATGACCCTGTGTGTGATATCCAGGGAGCAAAGAATCTTGGGATTAACGCCATGTGGTTTAATTCTAAAGGTCTAGCCTGGGAAGTAGATGAGAGCCCTCCACTTGAGTTTAACCATTGGTCTCAATTTACCAACTTGCTATCATTGCACCATGAGTAATAAAGATACATTGGAGGCATTTATGAGCATTGTGCAAGACAAGATTATTAATTTTGCTGATACAACTGGGAAACCAGGGTTCGCTGCGCTGAAAGGTGAGATGCAAGAAAAATTTGATGCGCTGGTGAAGTCTCAAGGATATGTAACAGCTCAAGATTACCAAATACTCGAAACCTTAGCCACGAAGCTTGAGGCAAGAATAGATAATTTAGAGAAAGAGCTAGCTGAGCGTGAGGTTAAATAGCATCCAACATGTACTGCACAGCCATGCCAATCTCTTCCTTGGTGCAGTCTGCACATAATCCCTTCGCAGGCATTCCATTAATTCCGTTCCATGCATTGTCCACAAGCATCTCATAGCCCTTGGTTTGCCTAGGCTCCCATTGACCTTGATTGCCTAAAACGGGTGCTCCAGCTACTCCAGAATTATGACAAGCCGCACATCCGGTCGAGTAGATCTCATCGGCAGAACGCGATGCGCCACCGGCAACTAGAGTTATCGCTGTAGCTTGACCGCATGACTTTCCTTCAAGACACACTGCAACAGGACTGCTTAGCCTTGACTCCATCATCTCGTCATATTTTTTTCCGTTAAAAAATAAAACTAGTGCGAGGGCAATAACAAAGAGTGGTGCAATTTTTTTCATAATATTTGGTTGTTAAGAAACTGGTTTTTGTAACTCAATCACGTGGTCTGCTACTTTAAGCATTTCTGAATGTGAGCGCTTGCCTTCTATTTTATACTGACCATCTACAAAAATCATTGGAACCGCAGAAACTTTCAATTGTCTTGAGAGTTCTATTGCTCGTTTTACTTTTTGTTTTACAGAAAAAGAGTTCATCTGTTTCAGAATTTGGGCCCTATCAAAATTAAATGTTTCAAGGAATGTAATGATTGCTTCTTCGCTTGAAAGATAATTGGATTCTTTGTGGATAGATGTAAAAACAGCCGTATGCGCCTCATTTCCTATTCCAAGGGCTTCAATGGTATAAAATAATTTTGCGTGTAGCTGATGGGCTGGGCCCCAAGTTACAGGCATCTTGGTAAGCTTAACGCTGCTATCTTTTTTGCTTGACCAATTTTCAATAACTGGCTCTAGGTTATAACAATGCCCGCAGCCATACCAAAAAACCTCTAAAACTTCGACCACGCCATCCTCTTTAACTGGAAGGGGGTTGGAAATGGTGCCGTAGTCTCTTCCTAGTTTGTACTCAGCATGCGCGCCCAGCGCGGCAAACAATAATAAGAAAGTTAAGGCGTATTTATGATATTTCATTTTTGATATAGTCCATGCATATAGTTTACCAAGGCTTCGATATCTTTATCCTTTAAATTTTGAGATGCAGACTGCATCACCAGTGAGTAATCTCCCGCATTCCTCTCTAGGCTTCTGTAGGCTTTAAGGGTAGAGGTTAAGTAAGACTTTTGCTGACCAGCAATGCGTGGAAATCCTGCTTGATCATTGCCCGCTCCGTTCATAGAGTGGCATGCTGTGCAAGCTGGAATGCCGCGAGACAAGTCACCAGCCATGTATAAACTTTTACCCAACGCTAAGAGCTCAGCATCATCTTGAGCCTGACCTACGGCTGGCACTTGTGCACTGTAAAAAGCTGCAATATCAAGTAACTGCAAATCTGAGAGACTTTTAAGGTAAGGAACAACTGCTAGCATCAGAGCATTTTCCCTATCTCCTTGTTGAAAATATTTAAGCTGCTCTGCAATATAGCGTTGGTTTTGACCCGCCAAGTTAGGCCAATCAGAGTTTACACTTTGTCCTTTTCCGCCATGACAGGCTGAACAAGTTGCAACTAAATCAGCTCCAGCTTTTGAATTGCCTACATCTAATAAATGAGGAATATCTAGCTCAGAGGCTATAGAAGCAAAGGATAAAAAGCTAAGTGCGGTCAGTAAATAAGTTTTCAATATATATTATGCGTTATGGTACAGAAAGCATATTATATGTCCTGCATCGCTTGAGATAAATGATCTAATGAAAAATCCTTTTAAAAATACCACTTTTTTATTTGGTATCACAAAGTACCAAAAGCTCCCAGAAGACGTTGGGACAGAGATTTTATTGTCTGGTCGATCAAATGCTGGAAAATCTAGCGCATTAAATGCTTTAACTAAAAATAAAAAATTAGCCAGGATTAGTAAAACGCCTGGGCGGACAACAGAAATTAATTTTTTTGAAGTGGAAGAAGGTTTTAAGTTTCTTGACTTGCCTGGGTATGGGTTTGCGAAATCTGGTCATTCTAGGAGAAAAGATTGGGGTCCTTTGTTAGGTGAATACTTTGAAAAAAGAACATCGCTTAAAGCAGTGGTAATATTTATGGATATTCGCCATCCCCTCAAGGAAATGGACCTGGAGATGATCGAACTTTGTGAAAACTTTGACGTGCCTTTTATTCCAGTCCTTACAAAATCTGACAAGGTCTCAAATAATGTATGTGCGAGCACTCAACAGACGGTTTTAAAAGAAACTAATGCTCCTCATGTAATAGCAATCTCAGCCCTGAAGGGAACTAATTGTGAAAAACTAGGGAAAATTTTGCTAAAGTATGTAGATGGTTAAATTATCTTTTCAAGATCAATCCTGTGACCTAACCCTTGAGGAAGGGCTGGAAGAGTATCGTGCCTACCTTCAAGCCAACGGCAAAAAACAATTAATTGATAAGCCTGATTCACAGATTATTAGGGACCATGATGCAACTCACGTTATCTTTGGACTTGATACCTCTATTGAACAAGAGTCTTTGCTAGATTCATGGGTTTTGCGAGGCTGCCATTGGAAATTTCAAGAATTATTTGCATATTCAAAATTACCTGAGCTAAAAGAGTTAAATAAATATTTAAAAAAAGAGTTGGGTTACCTCAAGCTTGTGCTTGCCGTCTTTAAACTAATCCCTATCAAGAGAAGAATTGGACGCCGCACAAAGGCAATGAATAAAAAATGGCCTTTTAGATCTCCAGACGCTTTAATGACTCAAAGAGTATGTGATTTAAGAGAAGAATATGGCATCAGGATTCTTGAGCCAGAAGAAAGAATTGTCAAAGATCCATTAATCTGGGCAGGAACAATTTCTTCCTAGTGAGCTTCATTCCAATTAGATCCTTGGTTTGCATCAACAATTAAAGGAATATCCAATTGAACTGCTTTTTCCATAAGGCTAATTACATTAGTTAGAGCTTCTTCTGCAAAATCCTTTTTAACCTCAAAAATAAGCTCATCATGAACCTGCATAATCATTTTAATATTTGGATTGTCCTCTCCAATCCATTCATCAACATCAATCATGGCTTTCTTAATAATATCTGCAGCAGACCCTTGCAAGGGAGCATTAATTGCAGCCCTTTCAGCTGCCTGTCGCCTTAACCCATTAGATGCGTTAATTTCTGTTACATGAAGCTTCCTTCCTAAAATAGTTTCCACATACAGGTTTTTCTTTGCTAGCTCCTTCGTAGAATCCATGTATTCCCTGACGCCAGTATATCTCTCGAAATAAGTATCAAGATAAGCTTGGGCTTCATGGCGAGGAATTCCTAGCTGCCTGGTTAATCCAAAAGCTGACATGCCATAAATTAAGCCAAAATTAATTGCCTTAGCGCTTCTGCGATGGTCGGTCGTCACCTCCTCTATAGGCACATCAAATATTTCAGAGGCAGTAGCTGAATGAACATCAATACTGTTATTGAAGGCATGGGTAAGATTTTTATCTCCAGATAAATGAGCCATGATTCTTAATTCAATTTGCGAATAGTCGGCGGAAATTAAGACATTCCCTTCTTCTGCTACAAAAGCTTCACGTATTTTTCTACCTTCAGCTGTTTTGATGGGTATATTTTGTAGATTAGGCTCCGTTGAAGATAGCCTGCCAGTCGAGGTGACAGCTTGTTGATATGAGGTATGAATTCTTTTCGTATTGGGATGTTGAATATTTATCAGGCTGTCAGTATATGTAGATTTTAGTTTTGCCAGTCCTCTGTACTCAATAATAACTTTTGGTAGCTCATACTCTTCGGCCAAACGCTGAAGGGTATCTTCGTTTGTGGAAGGTTGGCCTTTTGGAGTTTTCTTTAATACGGGTAATTCTAATTTGTTATAAAGAATTTCAACCAGTTGCTTGGGAGAATCCATGTTGAATTCCTCTCCTGCCATTTTAAATGCTGTCCTGGACAGCTGCTCAATTTTTACTCCTAGCTCTGTTGAGTAATCTGCTAACATTTTTGCATTAATCTTCGCACCATTGGTCTCAACCTTAATTAAAGATTTAAGCATTGGATACTCTAGGGTTTTAAGAAGGGTGATGAGCTTTGGTTCTTTTTTAAGCCTTTGATCTAAAAGGTTAAAGAGTCGAAAGGTTATGTCTGCATCCTCGGCGGCGTAAAATGTTGCAGCAGGGATCTCCACTTGGGCAAAATTAATTTGCTTGGAAGCAGAGCCTGCCACTTCCTCATATTTCATTGGTTGATATTGTAAATAATGCATGGCCATTCTATCCAAGCCATGTCTGGTGCCCGTGCTGTTTAAAACGTATGACATCAACATGGTGTCACCAAGAAATTCTGTAACTTTGATGCCATGTCTATTAAGAATTGGTAAATCGAATTTAAGATTCTGGCCTACCAACTTTGTTTGATTGCGAGAGATAGCTTCGCCTAAAGTTCTAGCTATAGCACTTAGTGAAAGTTGTTGAGGCATGCCTTCATATGAATGTTGGATAGGGATGTAGCAGCCCTCTCCCTCTTCACAAGATAGGGATATGCCGATCAAGTCAGCTGTCATGGTGTCTAAAGAGGATGTCTCTGTGTCAATGGCAAAAGCTGAGCATTTATTTAATTTCTCTGCCCAATTTTTTAGGGCTTTGTCAGACAAAACAGTTTCGTATTCTTTGGAAGGCGCGGTTGGTATTGGCGCATCTGTGGGCCGACCTTCAGAAGATTTGATCCAGTTCTTAAACTCTAGGGATGCAAAGAGTTTATTCAGCTCTTCTTGGTCTTCGGTTGCTGCTAGCAATTTATCCAGAGAAACAGATAAATCTACATCTTTTTTAAGCGTCACAAGCTCAACATTTCTGTCTAGATCATGGATAGAATCTCTTAGGTTTTGACCCACAACACCAGTAAAATTTTCTGCATTTTGAGTGATCCCTTTTAGGTCTTTAAACTCATTTAACCATTTAACTGCGGTTTTGGGTCCTACCTTCGGGACACCAGGAATGTTGTCTGAGGTATCACCAACAAGAGCAAGGTAATCTATTATTTGATCAGGATGCACTCCAAACTTTTCTTGCACGCCAGCTTCGTCATAGACCTTGTTGTTCATAGTATTTACCATTTTGACCAATGGATCTTGGACAAGCTGCATTAAATCTTTATCCAGGGAAGAAATAATCATAGGCATACCCCTTTGAGACCCCATGACTGCCAAGGTTGCAATAACATCATCGGCTTCCACATCTGGAATTTCAACAACAGGCATCCCCATAGCATTGCAAATGGACTTTAATGGCGCTAATTGCTCGCGAAGCTCTGGTGGCATGGGAGGTCGGTTTGCTTTGTAATCCTTATAAATAGAATGTCTAAAGTTTTTTCCCTTGGCATCAAATATTGCTAAATAGTGAGCGTTTGGATTTTCATTTCTTAGATTGCGTAACATGTTGGCTACGCCCTTAACAGCTCCGGTCGGGAGTCCACTGGATGTTGTTAAGGGTGGCATGGCATGAAATGCCCTATAAAGATAAGAAGAGCCGTCAATTAAAAAAATTGTTTTGTTGGGGTTTGTCATAAAAATTTATTATGTCATTTGGTTTTTATATAAGCCATGAATAATATAAGATCGGTAGTGTTTTAGTTGTAATATTGTATTTATGAGCATATTAAAAAGAGTTTTTTTCAATCCCGCTGCGATAAATTGCCTTACAGGTATCGGCTTAATCATTGGGGCTTATCTATTTGAGCGCATCGGTTACTATGACCCCTGTCCACTTTGCATACTTCAACGTTGGTCATTTGCCTTGATTGCTTTTTGTGGGATTATTTTGCTTATCCCTTATCTACATACTGTGATTTCTAAACTCATGTTATTTTTGGCCGCCTTCTTTGCTTTAGGAGGCAGTGTCATTGCGGGAAGGCAAATTTATCTCCAGCATCTCCCAGCAGACCAGGTGCCTACTTGCGCTCCGCCAATGGATTTTTTAATCGATACTCTGCCATTTTTAGAGTTAATTCAAACCATTCTTCTTGGGGATGGTAATTGCGCTGAATATCAATGGAGATTTATTTTTAATTTTGCTGAATGGGCTCTGTTGTTTTTTGTTGGTTTATTGCTCTATAACTTATATTTCTTTTTTGCACGACGTAATGGCTAGAGTGTAGTTAAGCTACATTAAGTTAGCCCTGTAAAACCTATCAAATAAAGCAATTGATGCTTGATTGACAATTCATTGCAAATAAACTCAAATCCACTACAAAAATAATGTGTGGTTTTGAGATACATCAGAATGTAAAATAAGCCCCATACTAGGAAAAAACAATATTTATGGAAGATAATACTTTGACTCAAATACTTGAGCTTGGAACAGAAGAGTTAATTCAAGTCGCTGTTTCAAACAATGAGGGTGTCATTGCTAGCAATGGAGCTCTCTCGCTTGAGACGGGGGAAAGGACTGGCAGAAGTCCCAATGACCGCTTTATTGTCGAAGAAGACAGCACTTCTCATTTAATTGACTGGGGAAATATTAATAAGCCATTTGATGCGAATAAATTTTCACTGCTTTGGGATAAGGTTGACGCTTATCTAGCTGAGAAGGATAGATATTTATCCAAAGTCCATGTCGGCGCTCACGAAGATCATTACATTCCAGTGAATGTTATTTCAGAAAGCGCTTCTCACAGCCTTTTTTCTAAACTAATTTTTATTAACCCTTCTGAATTTAATCATCAAGGCAAGCAAGAGTGGCAAATTCTAAGCGCCCTCAACTATCAATGTACCCCAGAAGAAGATGGCACTAACTCTGAAGGGTGTGTGATTATTAATTTTGCTGCGAGAAAGGTTTTATTAGCAGGTATGAAGTACGCAGGAGAGATGAAAAAATCTATGTTCTCTGTTCAAAACTTTTTAATGCCTGAGAAAGATGTTTTACCAATGCACTGTTCCTCCAATGTAAATAAAGATGGAAAGGTATCTTTATTCTTCGGTTTGTCTGGTACAGGCAAAACTACATTATCAGCAGACCCTACTTGTTCATTGATTGGTGATGATGAGCATGGTTGGGGCGAGGGGACTGTTTTTAATTTTGAAGGTGGTTGCTATGCAAAAACCATAGACTTATCAGAGAAAAATGAGCCTGTTATCTGGAAAGCCATCAAGCATGGTAGCATTATTGAGAATGTTACATTGGATGAATCAGGAACACCTGATTACTCAGATACATCTCTTTCAGAGAATGGTCGATGTTGCTATCCAAGATCACATATTGATGATGCAATTGAGTCCAATGCAGCCGGAGAGCCGGAGACAGTTATATTTTTAACATGTGATCTAACTGGGTTAATTCCTCCTGTGTCCATTCTTTCAAAAGAAGCTGCTGCTTATCATTTTCTAAGTGGCTATACCGCTAAGGTTGGTTCTACTGAGGTTGGCTCGACTGAATCAATCGGCTCAACTTTCTCCACATGTTTTGGTGCTCCATTTTTTCCAAGGCCTGCTGGGGTTTATGCGGACCTTTTAATCAAAAGAGTAGAGGCTTTTAATTCAAAAGTATTTTTAGTAAACACAGGTTGGACTGGTGGCCCTCATGGGGTTGGCTCACGATTTGATATTCCAACCACTCGAAGAGTTATTAACGCAATCCAAAATGGCGAGCTCAATGGTGTCCCCACTCAACACATAGCAGGTTTGAATCTGGAAGTCCCTCTTTCGATTGATGGTGTAGATCCTAAAGTTTTAACTCCTCAAGCTACATGGGAAGACCAAGATTTATATAATACTTATCTAAAGAATTTAGTGCAGCAATTTCAGAAAAATTTTAAAAAGTTCTCTGTGCGACAAGACATCATAGAGGCTGGGCCATCCATTTAGCGCCTTATTAATGGCCTCCTTAATATTTCAGGATTCTCTTAAGCAATTTCAAGCCAGTGGTTTCTTTCAAAGCCTAGAGATTAAAAGAGGCATAGAAAGAGAATCTCTAAGAATTGATGGTGCTGGCGCTATCTCACAAGCCACTCACCCGGAAAAACTGGGATCGCCATTAACCAATAAAGATATTACAACTGACTTTGCAGAGGCTCTGGTAGAGCTTGTAACCCCTACATTTGATTCTGCGGAGGGATTGTTTAATCATTTGTCTGATCTACATCATTTTTTATATGCCTCTATGGGGGATGAGTTGCTGTGGAATTTTTCAATGCCTTGTGCTTTTGGCTCAGAGTCTGATATTCGACTTGCTGAGTATGGAAATTCTAATACCGGAATGCTCAAACATATATATCGTAAAGGTCTAAGACTGAGGTATGGATCTATCATGCAGTGTGTCTCTGGCATACATTTTAATTTCTCTGTCTCTCCAGAGTCATGGCGCGCTATTAGCTCGAGCCCCTCTCAGGCTTTCATAGATGCTAAATACTTGGGGCTCATTAGGAATGTTAAAAGAAATTTTTGGTTCCTTTTAGAGCATTTTGGCGCCTCTCCTATCGCAAACAAATCTTATTTGCTCGATAGAAGTCATGCCCTTGAGCAATACGGAGAGACTGACTTATTTCTTCCTTCTGCCACATCCTTGCGGATGAGTGAAGTGGGCTACCAAAGCGCCATTCAGAATACTTTAGGGATTCGTTACAATGATTTAGGTGAGTTTATCAATGCAGTAGTGCGAGGCATTAATACCCCATACGATAAATTTAAAGCCTTGGGTTTGCTGGACGAGCAAGGAATGCCTCAGCAAATTTCAGCGGGTATTTTACAAATCGAAAATGAACTGTATGACATTATACGCCCCAAGAGAACCGGTGCTAGCACCTCTCGACCCTCCAATCTACTACGGCGCCATGGGATTGAATACATTGAACTAAGGGGTTTAGATGTTAATCCGTTTATTCCCGAGGGAATTTCAGCAACCAATATCAAGCTCCTCGATCTTTTTTTAATGCATGCTCTTATATCCGATAGCCCTTATATTTCTGAGCAAGAAATCATAGAAATTCGTACAAATCATTCCACAATGGTAGAGCGGGGACGCTCCAAGGATGTTCAACTAATCAAAGCGGGCTCTCTCTCCAATATAGCCGATGTAAGAAATATTTTTCATGCTGAGTTGGGCATGCTTGCAGAAGCCATGGACGCTTATTCACCAGGCTACTCAAGGGCTTTAAGTGAAGAGTTAAGCAGGGAAGAATCTTTAAGCCAAAGAATTATGGATGAAATAGAAGAGCGCAATATGTCATTTCAAGAATATGGTTTATGGCAGAGCAAGGAAATGGCTGGTACCTATGATAAAAAATTGGGCCAAGACTTTTTAAAATTTACCAAATCTGCCGACCAGTCTATAAAAGACTTGAAGAAACTTGAGGAAAGCACGAGCGTAGATATTAATAAATATGTAGAATTGTATAATTCAAAACTAAAGGAAAAAGAATGAAAGCATTACAGTGTGTTGAATTAGCAGGGCCAGAGAAACTAATTTTTGGAGAGGTGGATGATCTTGTTCCTGGTCCGGGCGAAGTTTTAGTTCATGTGAAGGCGGCCAGCGTAAATTTTCCTGATGTCTTGATGATTCAAGGGTTATATCAATTTCAGCCTCCAATGCCATTTATTCCAGGAGCAGAATGCTCTGGGGTGATTGCAGAAGTTGGGGACGGCGTTACAGCCTGTAAGGCTGGGGATCATGTATTTGTTATGGCGGGCCATGGCTGCTTTGCGGAGCAATTGGTGGTAGAAGAATCGCGTGTGAATTTAGTGCCTAATGAAATGGATTTTCCAGTTGCCGCAGCTCTTGCTATGACATATGGAACATCCCTGTATGCATTAAAACAAAGAGCTCAAATTCAACCCGGTGAAACATTATTGGTTCTTGGGGCAGCGGGCGGTGTCGGTCTAGCAGCTGTAGAGCTAGGCAAAGCTATGGGCGCAAGAGTTATAGCAGCCGCATCATCTGAAGAAAAAATTCAAACATGCTTAGAGCATGGTGCTGATGAAGCCTTTATTTATCCTTCGGGAAATCTAGATAGGGATCAACAAAAAGAGCTTTCGAATAAAATTAAAGAATTAACAGGTGGGCTTGGAGCCAATGTTGTCTATGATCCAGTCGGCGGCTCTTTTAGTGAGCCTGCGCTAAGGGCGATGGCATGGGAAGGTCGATTTTTAGTTATTGGATTTGCAGCTGGTGATATTCCAAAACCACCTCTTAACTTAGCACTCTTAAAAGGATGCCAAATTGTCGGGGTATTTTGGGGCGCTTGGACCATGATGTTTCCAGATGAAAATCAGAAAAACTTTCAAGAGCTTTTTGATCTATATGCCTCAGGTAAAATTAATCCAGAGATTGCTGATAGATTTTCTTTAGAAAATGCTGGGCAGGCTATCGCCCACCTAAAAGATAGAAAAGCTAGGGGCAAAGTAATTATTGATGTATAAAAAAGCAGTTTTTTTAACGCTCTGCTTCTTTTTAGCTCAATGTTCAAATAATAATAATTTAATGGACAGGCCGATTCACAAAATCAATCAAGCTTCTCAAACAGAAGACCATCGCTTACTTCCAATGGATGGTTCTTACAATACAAGAGAGCTTGGGGGATATAAAACAAAAGATGGTAAGTTTGTAAAATGGGGTGTGTTGTATAGATCGGATAAATTGAGCGATCTTTCGTCAACCGATGAACAATATCTTCAGAACCTTGGTATTAAAAGAATTGTTGATTTCAGATCAGCAACAGAAAAAACTGAAGATCCTGACATTATCCCTGAAGGAATCGATTATGTAGAAATGCCAATTGCTGTTGATGGTGCCATGCGCTCTCAAATTGAAGCTATTCTAAAAGGAGAAACGAACAAAGATATTAAAAGCTTTCTCGTGGACGCAAACAAAGAATTTATTACTGACTATGCAGATGTCTACAGTAAGTTTTTAAAAGACTTGATTGCTAATAAAGGGCCAACTCTATTTCACTGCACAGCAGGGAAAGATAGGGCTGGTTTTGCGGCAGCAATCACGTTAATAGCTCTAGGCGTGTCTAAAGATGATGTGATCAGTGATTATATGAAGACCAATGCTTTTACCGCTGACAGAATAGACCAAATGATTGGACAAATTAAACTAATGAGTCTTTATCAGGTAGATGCAGAGATCATGAGACCATTGCTTGGAGTTGAGCAAGAATACATCGAAACAGCATTCCAAACTGCTGAAGAGAGGTATGGATCTCTTGAGAACTATATTAAGGTCGGATTGAGTATATCTGATTCTGAGATTCAAAAGCTGCGCTCGCTGCTCTTAGAAAGCTAACGAGGCGTAACGACTGATTGATAGGTTAAAAGAAACTTTTCCTCATCAAATGGCGCTCTAAAAAACCCAAAGTATTTTCCTTGTGGGTCGATAAGTAAAATATTATTTGAATGGTTTTCCAGGTGATCGATGGAATGATGGCTATGATTTTTAGGCGGCTCAACAACCATGACATTTAATTGGGTGGCTAGGCTAAGAAGCATTGGTCTCTCACCGCGAGCGCCAATAAAGCCAGTATTAAATGCTTTTGCATAATCATCTACCATCTTTGGGGAGTCATTCTCTGGATCAATCGTAATCAATAAAGTCTGCTTATCTGATAAGTTAAAGTTTTTGTTCTCTAGCGTGCTGTAAAGATTTTTAATCAGAGACATTGCAACCGGGCATTCATTTGGGCAGCGTGTAAATCCAAAATAGACCAAGGTCCACTTGCCCATTAAATCATCTTGGGTAATAGAGCGATTTTCCGAGGTTAGCAAAGTAAACTCTGAGAAAAGTTTAGGCTCAGGAAAGACATACAAGCCATTCACCAAAAGCTCTGGTGCTGATAAGTATCTGGGTGTTGTTAATTTATTAACGAATAAAAATAACACTGATGTCATGAATAAAATAATCAATAACAGAGAAATTTTTATATTCTTTGGCATATTAAATAAGGTAATGGTCCACTAGAAGCGCTGCAAATATTAAAAATATGTAATAAATTGAATACACGAAGGTCGGAAATGCATTTTCATTATTTTGATCTCGATAAAGCTTAATAGAATAGTACAAAAATATGGCGCCCAATATGGAGGCTGAAATTAGGTAGAAAATACCTGACATCAGCACAATAAAGGGCAAGAGACTCACTAAAATAAGAATGATGGTATAAAGAATAATTTGTAACTTTGTAAATGCCACTCCATGAGTGACTGGCAGCATTGGAATATTTTCTTTCGCGTAATCGTCTTTTCTATGAATAGCTAAAGCCCAAAAATGAGGAGGGGTCCAAGCAAAAATAATGAGAACCAACAGCAGTGCATTGGGGTCCACTGAATTTGTTACAGCAGTCCACCCCAGTAAGGGGGGGGCAGCGCCTGCTAAGCCACCAATAACAATATTTTGTGGCGTGGCACGCTTTAAATACACCGTATAAATAAATGCATACCCGATCAAAGAAGCAAGAGTTAGAGTGGCTGTTAATACATTGACATAAACAACCAATATTATTGCGCCAGATACCCCGAGCACAAAAGCAAAAATCGAAGCATTAACAGGTGAAATCTCTCCTTGTGGTATAGGCCTATTTTCAGTTCTTCCCATCTTTGCATCTACTTTTCTATCTATAATTTGGTTAATGGCAGCTGCAGATGATGCGCATAAACCTATGCCCAGCATTGCAAAGGCGATCAAAGACAATGGAGCCAATGTTTTGCTGGCAAGCAATGACCCCACGAGAGCTGTGATTAACATCATCAGCACTACATTAGGTTTGCAGAGTTCGTAGTAGTTTTTAAGGGTATTCATTTTTTCCAAACAATAAAATTAACCATAAGAGTTGTTAAGAGTAATGCAGCGGCAACTAAATTATGAGCGATAGCAATATACAAAGGGAGAACATATACGACATTCATAATGCCCAATGATATTTGGGTTACTAATACAACGCCCAAGGTGGATGCTAATGGGGCTGCATTAGAGAACCATAAGCGAGAAATAAGAACTGCAAAGATACAAGATACAAGCAGCGCACTCACCCTATGAGAGTAATGAATGGCAACTCTTGCTTCATTATCAAGTAAGCCAAAAAGGTAATTAGGGCCAACCTCCTGAAATAAATTAAATCCGTTAGAAAAATCCATCTCTGGAAGGAAAGATCCATGACAAGTAGGGAAGTCCAAGCAAGCTAACGATGCATAGTTTGTGCTAGTCCAGACTCCAAGAAAAATTTGAACAATTAACGCAATTAACGCAATGGCTGCTAATGGTTTTAAATGACCAATCTGGTAACTAATAATTTTTTTTGTCGAGCTTAAGTATAGATAAAAGAATAGGCTTAGGGTGATAAAGCCGCCAAACAGATGGCCGGTCACTATAAGAGGTAGCAACTTTAAGCTTACTGTTAGATAGCCAAAAAGACCTTGGCAGCATATAAAAAATAGCAAGAATGAGGTGAGCTTTTTGAGCCTAAGGGGTAATTTATATTTAAATGCTGACACAACAAGCGAAATGGCAATCAAGCCTAAAAAGGCAGCAAAATATCTATGAACAACCTCAGGAATCGCTTTGTTAATATCATATGGAAATTGAGGATATCGTTGCTCGGCTAGCAAGACATCGGCTTCAGAGGTTGGAAACACTACAAATCCATAGCACCCTGGCCAATCTGGACAGCCCAATCCTGCGTCCACTAATCTTGTCCACGCTCCAAGCGCAATCACAACAAAGGCAAGGCATAACCCAAAAAATGATAGCCCTTTTAGCATGCTCATATTAGTACCTTTAAATCTTTTAAAATTAGCTTTGGATCCATGGAGACTGGAAAAAACATCACTGCTCTACCATAAGGATCAATAATAAAAATCTTTTGCTCCTCAAAAAAACTCTTTCCCTCTAGGCTATTAATTTTTTTATACAGTGCTTCTTGTGTGTCTGTGACAATTTCTGTTCTTGGGTACTCTATTAAAGCGCTATTCATATTAAAGTTTGATTGAGTAAACACCACGCGTTTTAGTTTATAGATGTCTCGGTTTAGCGCTACGTTTAATTGCCTCATTAAATATAAGGCTTGTCCGAGATCTTCTGCTTTAAGTCCGTAGGTTCCAAAAATCCATTTAGCATCTTCAAAAACCAAAGTACCTGTCTCTGTTTTGAGGTCTAAATTAGTAACGTCAAAATACTCTTGAAAGAAGGTCCCGTTATTTTTTGTTTCGTTTGGAGAAAAGCCAGATTGAAAAGACAGCGTCGAAAATAGTAATACTGCCAAGGGTGTGATTAATAATGCTGCTAGGAATAATTTATTTTTCATTTATTGCTCTCGTTTTAATGCAAATAAGAACATCCCTAAGAGGACGATGCTCATGGTAAACCATTGCAAGGCATAGCCATAATGTTTTACCGGGGTTATAGCGAATGGTTTAATTTGAATATACTCTTTAGCGTGATTAGACCCTGGATCTAAAACCAAAACCATATCTAGGATTGATTCTGTGTAAGCTGAGTTTAAAACTGCAACCGCTTTTGTTTGGGACACCTTGGGCCAAGAATCAGTAAGTAGCTCACTTCCGGTTACGATTCCTTGTTCTGGGCGCGTAACTGTTGCAATAATTCTGGATGCTGAGGCTATGAAGTTGATGTTAGGCAAATCTGCTCGAGAGCTACCCTGAGGAATCCAGCCTCTATCTACCAGAACAGTCCTCTCTTGGTCAAAAATGAAGGGGGTAAAGATTTTATACCCCACCTTTCCATTATGGATTTGATTATCAATTAATATTTGTTTAGATGCATCAAAAATACCATCGACATAAACCCTACTCCAATCAGGTGATTTAATCGAAAGCATGCTTGGAATGGCTGCCTGCTCTACATCAAATTTATACATTAAATCAGCTTTGTGTGCGGCTCTTTCTATTTGCCAGCTGCCCAGATAAATAAACATCAGTACAAAAAAAGTAGAAAAAATTGTTAATAATTTATTCTCTCTAAGGCGCTGTGTTAGTTTAAATTTTGTCATTTTAAAGGTGATACAATCTTGCTTATGTGGCTCAAACCTCTCATTACAGTTGTTATTATCTTAATCCTTTTAAGCTTAGCTAGTAGCTTGTTCTTCCTTTTTAAAGACCAAGGCAAAGGTAAGCGATCGGTATATAGCTTAGGGGCAAGGGTTAGCTTGGGCGTCGTTCTTTTAATGCTTGTGGCTTACGGCTTATATACAGGCGAGCTTGGTAACTCCGTTCCTTGGAGTCAGTAACTTACAAGATATAAACAAACAGAAACAGCATTACCCAGACCACATCAACAAAATGCCAATACCAAGAGGCTGCTTCAAAACCAAAATGACTCTCTGAGTCAAAGTGATTATAAAATACTGACCTGCAAAGCATTACTGCAAGCATAAAACCACCCATCATCACATGGAAGCCGTGGAATCCAGTGAGCATAAAAAATGTGGACCCATAAATGCCTGAGTTCAAGGTCAACCCATAATGTGCATAAGCTTCGTAGTATTCGGCAATCTGCAAGGCAACAAAAGTAAGCGCAAGGGTTACAGTCACTGCTAGCCATTTATTAAACACTTTCTTGTTGTTGTTCTTAAGCGCTAGGTGGGCAAAATGAACGGTAACACTAGAGCTTAAAAGTACGATTGTATTCCACATAGGCAGCCACTTAAGGGCATGATTCCAGCCAGGCCAGCTCATGTTTTTATCTGCCAAGACAAATGCTGAACCAGCATCAGGGGTAGACATTACAGGCCAGGAAGCTTCGAAACCTTCCCAAAGCATGTTGGCTAGACCTTTTTCACCTTCGCCACCAAGCCAAGGCACAGAAAAATTTCTAACATAAAATAATGCCCCAAAAAATGCTGCAAAAAACATCACTTCAGAAAAAATAAACCATGCCATTCCAAAGACAAATGATTGTTGTAATTGAGCGCTATTCAAACCTGCAATATGTTCTGCAATAACAGTTTTAAACCAAAAGAATAAATTAATTCCAAATACTATAAATCCTAAATAAAGTATATAGACAGCATTACTATCAGGGTTATCAAGGCTATTAATAGTACTTGAAGCGCCCATCACCAATAAAAAAAGAGAGATTGCAGCAACTATTGGAAATTTGCTTTGATCAGGAACGTAGTATTTTTGGTAACTCATAGCGTGGACTCCATATCATGGCCATCATGGTGGTCATGCTCATTATCATGTTCTGTTAATTTAACATCGTTATAATCTGTAATATCAAAAATTGTATAAGACAAAACCACACTTTTAATAGACTCCGGCAGCTCGTCATCAAATATCAGCTTAACTGGAAGTAAAGCTTCCTCGCCAGGGGCTAGCTCTTGTTGCTCAAAACAAAAACACTCCAATTTTTTTAAATGTATTGCTGCGTTAGACGGGGCAACACTTGGTATTGCTTGGGCTGTCATTGTTCTGTCTGTGGTATTTTTTACGTAAAAAGTAGCCGTATGAAATTTGCCTGTTTGGATTTTGATGGAATCCTCAGAAGGTCTAAAGATCCAGGGCATTTGCTCATTATTATGAGAGACAAACTGAATAGCCAGGTCCCTTCCCTCTTCTGTTTCTAGATTCTGATTGGTAGTTGCAGAGAGCTCAACCTTTCCATTGAGACCAGTGATCTCACAAAAAACATCATACAAGGGAACCAATGCAAAGGAGAATGTAAACATGCCCACCACTGCAAAGCACAATAGTTTTATTGTTCTTTTGCCACCTTCGTTCATTAAGTAACCTTCGGTGGAGTGGTAAACGTGTGGTATGGGGCTGGTGAGTCTACTGTCCACTCAAGACCTCGCGACCCCTCCCATACTTCAGGAGTAGCTTTTTTTCCACCCATCACAGTTTTAATAACAATGAATAGAAATAGAATCTGAGAGGCTCCGAATAAAAACGCTCCCACAGATGACACCATATTCCAATCTGCAAATTGAAGTGCGTAGTCTGGCACTCTTCTTGGCATGCCAGCCAATCCAATCCAATGTTGCGGGAAGAAAGTTACATTAACGCCAATGAATGAAAGCCAGAAATGCAATCTACCCAATCTTTCGTCATACATGTTGCCGGTCCACTTAGGAATCCAGTAATAGACGGCTGCCATGATAGAAAATATAGCCCCAGGCACTAGCACGTAATGAAAATGTGCCACAACAAAATAAGTGTCATGATATTGAAAATCTGCTGGGGTAATCGCAAGCATTAGCCCGGAAAAGCCGCCAATGGTAAATAAGACGACAAAGGCTATGGCAAACAACATTGGGGTTTCGTATGTAATAGATCCCCTGAACATAGTTGTAACCCAGTTAAATACTTTAACGCCAGTTGGAACAGCTATCAGCATAGTTGCCCACATAAAGAATAGCTCCGCTGCAAGGGGCAGCCCTACAGTAAACATGTGATGGGCCCATACTACAAAAGATAAAATTGCGATTGAGGTCATAGCCCAAACCATTGAAGTGTGCCCAAAAAGCTGCTTTCTTGAAAAAGTCTCGATTATGTGTGAGGTGATACCAAAGGCTGGCAAAATCATGATGTAAACTTCTGGGTGACCAAAGAACCAGAAAATATGCTGGAACAATACAGGATCGCCACCACCTGCAGCATTAAAAAAGCTAGTTCCAAAATGGATATCCATCAACATCATAGTAACTGCGCCAGCTAAAACCGGCATAACAGCAATCAAAAGGTATGCTGTAATTAGCCAAGACCATACAAATAGGGGCATTTTCATCAACGTCATGCCGGGCGCACGCATATTCATAATAGTCACAACCACATTAATAGATCCCATTATTGAAGATGCGCCCATAATATGAACTGAGAAAATAAAAAAGGTTACACTTGGAGGAGCATAGGTAGTAGATAGAGGGGCATAAAAGGTCCAACCAAAGTTTGGAGCGCCGCCCTCCATGAATAAAGATGATAGTAGGATGAAAAACGCAAAGGGAAGTATCCAGAAGCTAAGATTATTCATTCTTGGCAAAGCCATATCAGGAGCCCCAACCATCATGGGTATTAACCAGTTAGCAAGTCCAACAAATGCGGGCATGACTGCTCCAAATACCATGATTAACCCATGGAGTGTGAGCATTTGGTTATAAAATTCTGGCTCGACGATTTGCATGCCTGGCTGAAAGAGCTCTGCTCTAATAACCATAGCCATTGCTCCACCAATTAAGAACATAGCAAAACTAAACCACAAATAGAGCGTTCCTATATCTTTATGATTGGTAGTAAACAACCAACGTGTTAGCCCTTCAGCTGGGCCGTGGTGATGTTCGTGATCGTGAGATTCTATTACTGCGCTCATATTATTTCCTTTTAAACTTTAGGTTTTTTATATTCAACAATGTCTTTTGGAGTGACAATTTCGCCATCTCCTTTTTCCGCATTGCCCCAAGATCTTCTTGTGTAAGTAATGACAGCCGCCATATCAACTTCTGAAAGTTGGTTTGCAAATGATTGCATCGCCGCGCCTTGAACGCCTTCCATTAAGATTTCTATATGTTTTGCTTTGTTGTTTAATACAATATCACTGCCAGCTAAAGCTGGAAAGATTGGTGGAATACCTTGACCATTAACTTGGTGACACGCAACACAATTCTTTTGGTACACGCCCTCTCCCCTTTCAATTAACTCCTCTGCGGACCACTCTTTCTGAGTCAGCTCAGCCATTTTAAAAGCTTCTTCTTTTTTGCTGATCACCCATAAATCATATTCTTCCTGAGGAACAACTTTAACAACCACCGGCATAAAGCCATGATTTTTACCGCAAAGTTCTGTGCACTTACCTCTGTAGGTACCAGGCTTGTCAACAATTGTCCAGGCCGTGTTAATAAATCCTGGAATTGCATCTTGCTTAATTGCAAAGTCAGGCATCCACCAAGAGTGGATCACATCATTGGCTGTAATCAAAAAGCGGATTTTTTTTCCCACTGGAATAACAACAGGCTCGTCCACCTCTTCTAGGTAAAACTCTCCCTTCGGGGTTTTATTATAAATTTCATCCCAATCAGTTGTGAGGTTTGAAAAAAACCCAATTTTATCTTCTAAATATTTGTACTCCCACTTCCACTGATAACCAATAACTTGAATGTTAATGTCACCTTCGGTGTCATCATAAATTTTTGTCAGTGTATTGGAGGCGGGAACAGCCATAAGCACTAATATTAAAAAAGGCACAATCGTCCATGCTAGCTCTACTTTTGTATTCTCGTGAAACTTAGAGGGCGTAGGGTTTTTCTTTTTTGTAAATGCAAACATGGAGTAAAACATAACTCCAAATACTACAATGCCAATCACAACACAGATCCAGTAAATCAGCATATGTAAATCAAATACTTCCTTGCTGATAGCTGTGACGCCTTCTGTCATATTAAGATCATCCCAGGCAGCAAAAGATTTGCTAGAAAAAATGACGAGCAGTACTGCTGAGAGTTTATTATTAGTGCTGTTGATAATTTTTTTAAACATTAGGTTTCCTAGCTTCATATAATGAAGTTTTTTAAAATAAATAATTGATATATCTTATTATAATTAAAAATTATGTTTATGAGAAGTCTATTTTATAATTATTAAGATTTCTATGTAACAGTTTTTGTGCGGCTATAATAACTGCAAAATGCTTTAAATTCTACGAATTTTAGTCTCTGAAATCGTCTAAATTAAAGACCTTTGGGGCGTTAGTATTTGCACTGCCATTTTTAATGGAGCTAGGGCGCAATTCTTTGAAATCGCAACTTAAACAATAAATCATCTGATCATCTGCGCTAATAGCAATTTTATCAATTTCTTTGCAGCTTGGGCAAACAGCGCCAGCAATAAAGCGAATAAAATTTTTAGTCATTATTTTTAAAAAGGATTTCTTTAATATGCTTTGTGGGTGGCGCTATATCAAACCAAAGCTCAAAAGAATATGCGGCTTGGAAAATAAGCATCCCTATTCCATCAAATTTATGAGTAGAGTATGAAGAAGCCCATTGTAAAAATGGTGTTTCTGACGGCCCGTAGCTCAGATCATAGAATATAGTTTCTTTGTCCAGTCCGTGAATAATATCCCAGTCAAATGAACCTGCTAATCCAGCTGATGTCGCGTTAATTACCATGTCAATTGGGCCGTTAAAGTTATCAAGGTCTAAAAGGGGGATTTCAGGAAACTGATTAAATAGCGAGTTAGTTTTGTTTTTGGTTCTATTGTCAACAACGAGCTTTGCTGGTCCCAACTTAGCTATAGAAGGGATGATGCTCTGTGATGCCCCTCCTGCTCCCAAAATTATAATATTTTTATTAAGAATCTGAATATTCTTATCCTCACAATCCCTTATAAAACCAGCGCCATCTGTGGAGTCTGCAACAATTTTTTTGCCGCCTTCTTGTCCTGTGAGAGTATTAGCTGCAGATAGTAGCTCTACATCCTTTGATAAAACATGTGCCGAAGCAATACAGGCTTTTTTATGAGGCAATGTAATATTTAAACCGTGGCCACCGTCTTTAAAGAAATTCGTAATAAAGCTATCTAGGGCTTCTGGCGGCACTTCATATGCTTCATATTGCAGCTGAATTCCGGTCCTTATAGAAAATTCTTGATGAATAATTGGTGACAAAGAGTGTTTAATGGGCTGCCCAACAACTCCCAACTTAAAAATAGTCATTATTTAAATATGTTGATCCCAATTATTATTTAAAAATCTTAATAGCCTCTTTTCTTGTGCCTTAATGCTGGGTGAAAGCTTAAAAGGCCAATTAACCGAGGGCGGGAGTGAGGCCAGGATAGATTCAGCACGCCCATTAGACTCAATACCAAATTTTGTACCACGATCAAATAAAAGGTTAAATTCAACATATCTCCCCCTTCTATAAAGCTGAAAATCTCTATCATCCTGAGAAAATTTGTCTTTTTTATGATTATTAATAATGGCTTGGTAGGTGTCTATGTAAGTTTTTGAAATCTCCTCAAGAAGATCAAGGCTGTGTTCAATGCTTTTGTGTTGTAGCTGATCAAAAAATATGCCGCCAATGCCTCTTTTTTCTTTTCTGTGAGGAAGATAAAAGTAATTATCGCATTGTGAAGCAAATTTTTTATGAAAAGTTTTACTAAATTTATCGCAGGTATCCTTGGCAGCATTGTGCCAGGTTGAGGCATCAATCGTGGAGGGGTGGTAAGGCGTTAGGTCAAAGCCTCCTCCGATCCACCAGTTTTTTATCACTTTGTTCTTCCCAACCTCTAAAAAAATTCTTACGTTCATGTGGCTGGTTGGGCAAAATGGATTATGTGGATGGGAGATAACTGAAACCCCAACTGCATGAAACCCAGATGATGTATTAATTTTTGTAGAGGAGGCTATTGAAGAGCTGGGAAGTTTTTTTCCAGAAATAGAGGAAAAATTAACCGCGGCTTTTTCAATAGTTTTTCCCTCAAGGGAGATTGATTTGCCGCCGCCGCCTTGCTCCCTTTTCCATTTATCAACAACTAAATTGCACTGAGAATTATTAACTACTTTCAGCTTATCTAGAATATTTTTTTGAATGCCCTCAAAGCAAAATTCTATAGCATTTAAATTATCAGGATTAAGTCTATTCACGTATAAATTCCATGGTTCTAATATCTATTATTGTGGAAGGTTTTATTGCTTCGCCGTTCTCATGAGCATACACCGCCACATCAATGTCTGAGAAAATTTTCATAATTTCCTCTATGTCTATTGGGGTCTGTCTGTTGCTAATATTGGCAGACGTAGAGACCATTGGCCCTCCAAAAAAATCTAGCAAACTCATAATATGTAAGTGATCACTTACTCTCACTGCAATTGTTTTATCTAAAGCTTTTAAGTGATTAGGAATGCTGTCCTTAGCAATCATTACAGCTGTTAAATGCCCAGGCCAAACCTTGTTTAAGTAGTCTGCTTGTTGTGATGATATGCCATCAAAATAATTAATTGCTTGGTCTGTTGATCGAGCCAATAATATAAAAGATTTAGAGTGAGATCTTTTCTTCAGCTTAACAATTTTACTCACTGCGGTCTTGTTAAATGCATCGCACCCTATACCCCAAATACCCTCGGTTGGATGGATTAAAATTTTGCCATCTTTAAGCCAATTTGATGCGTCCTCTGGGGCAATAAATTTTTTCAAATTGAATGTTACTGAATGGACTCATTTGCACTCAAGACGTCGTCATGCATTTTAGTTTTATAAGCAGATAATTGATTCGCTATATCTTCATCATGAGTCCCTAGGATTTGAGCTGCGAAAATGGCAGCATTAATGGCTCCAGATTTACCAATTGCAAAAGTTGCAACTGGAACGCCTTTAGGCATTTGGACGGTAGCAAGCAATGCATCCATTCCATCAAGGTCTCCTCCAGCTAATGGAATGCCCAGAACTGGCTTTGAGGTTTGAGCAGCAATTGCTCCAGCTAAATGAGCAGCCATGCCAGCCGCTGCTATAAATACTTTTACTCCATTACTTTCTGATTCCTTGATTTTTTTCACAACCTCTTCAGGTGTTCGGTGCGCTGAGAGAATATACATATTAAAAGAAATATTAAATTCTTTGAGGGCGTCTGCTGCAGCTTGTACGATTGGTAGGTCGGACTTAGAACCCATAAAGATTGAAACGGAAGCTTGGGTAGACATATTGTTTTACTCCTTAAAAATATAAAAAATTAATCACTAACAGGTGTTGATTATAGATAATGTAATTATAATGTGTATATGGCAAAGCTAAATATTTTAACATTCCCAGATCCTCGGCTAAGAAAAGTAGCTGCTAGAGTAACAGTATTCGACAAAAGTCTCGAAAATCTTACTTCTAACATGCTTGAGACCATGTATGCAGAAAATGGAATTGGTTTAGCAGCAACACAGGTAGATTATCACGAAAGAATTATAGTTATTGATGTATCAGAAGATAGAAATGAGCCGTTAATTTTTATTAACCCTGAGTTTAAAATTTTAAACGACAAAAGTCTGCTTTCGTTTAGCGAAGGGTGTTTGTCTGTTCCTGGGGTAACAGAAGAAATTGCTAGGCCAGATAACATCTTCTTAACTTGGCAAGATATCACAGGTCAGCGCCACGAAGATGAGCCTACTGGGCTTCTCACTGTGTGCATACAGCATGAAATTGATCACCTGGAAGGAAAGTTAATGGTTGATTACCTCTCACCTCTTAAAAGGGATAGAATTCGGAAGAAGGCTACAAAATAAAAGAATTTAACCGATTTTAACCGAATTTAATAAATATGAGAATTTTATTTGCAGGCTCGCCAGGCTCGGCTGCTCAAATACTAAAAAATTTAGCAACACATGAGTGTGAAATAGTTGGCGTTATTAGCCAGCCTGACAAGCGCTCAAAAAGGGGTGGCAAAAACGAGCCGTCCGCAGTATCAGCTGAGGCTATAAAACTAGGAATTCCTTTATATAACCCTAAAAGCATAGATGAAGATTTTAAAGAAGCCATCTTACAGATTAACTATGATTTCTTGGTTGTATCAGCATATGGAAAAATTTTACCTAGTTGGTTGCTTGAGCACCCATTAGTCGCGCCCATTAATATTCATTTTTCTCTCCTCCCAAAATATAGAGGAGCATCTCCCATCCAATCTTGTTTGCTTAACGGTGATAAAAAAACAGGCATTTCAATCATGAAAATGACAAGAGGTCTTGATGAGGGTCCTGTTTACTCCCTCCATGATCATGAAATTTCATCCCTATCTAATAAAATTGATTTAGAGAATGAGCTCGTTGCCCTGACCAATAAAATATTATTTAAATCATTGTTAGCTATTTTTAATTCTAGCCAGAAACCATTAGAGCAAGATAATGACTCTGCAACATACTGCAATAAAATTACTAAAGCCTCAGGCATGGTTTCTTTCTTAGAAGAAGAGACTGAACATATCTTTAGAAAATTTAAAGCCCTAAATGGCTGGCCAGGATTATTTTTTCACAGGAATGGTATAGACATAAAAATACATGGAATGGCTGTCCAAGCCCCGCAGATTGAAATAAATATAAGTGATAATTTTACTTTTTCTAAAGATGGAATAATTATTAAAACTAATGATTCATCAATAGTAATTACTCACTTACAATTTCCTGGCAAGAAAATCATTACTGCGTCAGATGCGGCAAATTCTTATGCTGATTTTTTTGCAAATTAAATAAGTCAGGCGAATTCTTCCAATTATTAAAAAAGAGGTTTAATTTATAGTTATGAAAATCTTAATACTTGGGGCTGGCAGGGTTGGCAGCAGCCTTGCAAAAACTTTATCAAAAGAAAGCTATGACGTTAGTATTGTTGATTTAAATAAAGATAGGCTTTTAAAGCTTCAGGAAGACTGTGACCTAGCAACGATCATTGGTTATGCATCCCATCCTCATACGCTAGAAAGTGCGGGCGCTGATAAAGATACAATCGTTCTTGCGGTAACCAATAGCGATGAGTGCAATATTACGGCTTGTCAAATTGCAAAATCTAAATTTAAAGTTAAGAAAACAATTTGCAGGTTATCTGATGCATCCTATTTAGATTCTCTCGATGCCTTCGGTAAAGATAGTATTGATATAGCCATTGGCCCTGAAAATGAGGTTACGGATCACTTGGTTGATTTGATAAAACATCCAGGCGCAGAGCAGATTGAAACTTTTGCAAATGGTGCTTTGAAAGTTGTTTCGGTAAAGGCGAAAAGAGACGGCATGTTAGTTAACAGAGCTCTGAAAAGTATTAAAAGCGATATGCCGGAAATTGATACCTACGTTCCAGCTATCTTTAGAAAAGGGAAGCCCTTTATTCCTGAGGGCAAAACAATTATTAAAGAAAATGATGAGCTGTATTTTGTTGCAGCTGAAAAGGATATTGATGCTGTGGTTCAAGAAATGCGCTTACAAGATGCTTCTTCTTCTAGGGTTATGATCATTGGGGGCGGTAAAATTGGTTTTGCTTTAGCGAAAACCTTGGAAGATGACTATAAAATTAAAATCATAGATCCGGATAGGGACAGGTGTGAGATGCTATCTAGGGAGCTAAATCGGGCAATTGTCTTAAATGGTGGTGGTTCAGATGAAGAGTTATTAAAAAGCGAGAATATTGAAAATATAGATGTTTTTTGTGCTTTAACCAATGATGATGAAACAAATATTATGTCTGCTTTTCTCGCAAAGAAGCTTGGGGCTAAAAAAACAATTATTCTTGTAAATAACTACACCTATATCAATATATTACCGAAAAATTTTGTAGATATTGCTCTTTCTCCTCAGCGCGTTACTGTCTCTATGGTGTTGCAGCACTTGGCAGAGGGGGATGTTCCGCAGGAAGTAATATTTAAAATGGCAAGTGGCGCAGAGGCAATGGAGGGGATAGTCCACAAAAATAAATTTACCAATGCGTATTTAGGCAAGCCTATTTCTGACGTACCCCTTCCAGAAAACTGTGTGGTTGCTGCGGTCACAAGAGGAAATAAAACATTTATGGGTTCGGAAGAGTTGTTATTGAGTGAGGGAGATAGAATGATTGTATTTATCTTGGGGAAAACAAACAAAGAACAAATACAAAATCTATTTCTAAAAGATTAATGAACTTTAGATCTATTTTTAACCTGCTTGGGATTTTGCTGGCCATCTTTAGCATTTCTTTTCTGCCTCCACTGGCAATGACAATAATCTATCAAGAGTCTGGTGGTATGGTTTTTCTATATTCATTTTTATTTTTATTTCTGTTGGGTTGTCTGATGTGGCTGTCCTCACGGAAAGAGAATCTTCCTCTCAATATTTCTGATGGCTTCATTATTACAACAATGTTTTGGGTGGTCCTTGCAATTGTAGGCTCCATTCCATTTTATTTTTTTGGATTAGATTTAACGGCAGCGCTTTTTGAGTCAGTGTCCGGCATTACCACAACTGGCGCAACAATCATGGTTGGTTTAGATGATATGCCAAAATCTCTTTTGCTTTATAGGCAGCTTTTGCAGTGGATAGGGGGAATGGGTCTAATTGTTTTGGCTGTAGCTGTTATGCCCGCTCTTGGTATTGGGGGAGGTCAGCTTTATAAGATGGAGCTTCCTGGAAGCCATGGAAATCACAAGCTAACACCACGGATTGCAGATAGCGCTCAGGCATTATGGAAAATTTACGTAGGGCTAACCTTAGTTTGCGCTCTTTTATATGGGCTGTCAGGAATGACAGCATTTGATGCTATTGCGCACAGCTTGAGCACTGTAGCAGGCGGCGGCTTCTCTACTCATGATGGAAGTATTGGGTTTTTTAATAGTCGTTTTGTTGAAAGCATCTGTATTATTTTTATGTTGCTGTCTGCCGCTTCTTTTACTGTTCATTATGCTGCTATTTTCGGAGGCAAGCCGCTTAAGTATTTTTATGATTCAGAGTTTAAATTCTTTCTCTCGGTGGTTGCGCTGGTAATTACCGTATCTTTTATTGTTTTATTTTTTAGCGACTCTTATAAGGGCTTTTATTCTACAGCCAGCACAGCTATTTTTCATACGGTTTCTATAATCACAACATCAGGGTTTACGACTGAAGATTTTTCATTATGGCCGGGTTTCTTACCCTACTTACTTCTTGTGGGAGCCTTTATGGGAGCGTGCTCGCAATCAGTTGGTGGCGGAATTAAAGCATGGCGAGTGCTTATCATGATCAATCAAGCATACAAAGAGATAATTAAAACCATTCACCCAAACGCCATTCTTACCTCAAAAATTGGCACCAAAGTCATAGACTCAAAAATTGCTGAAAAAGTTTGGGGTTTCTTCTCTATATATGTATTTATCTTTATGTTTTTGCTGATGGCAATGCTAGGTACTGGAATGGATTTTGAATCAGCTTTTTCTGCAGTGGGTGCGTGTTTAAATAATCTTGGCCCTGGGCTTGGAGAGGTTTCGAATAACTATTCGGCAGTTACAGGTATAGGTAAATTAATTCTTTGTTTTGCAATGATTTTAGGCAGGTTAGAAATCTTTACTTTGTTGGTGCTTTTTACTCCAGCTTTTTGGAGGCGCTAGGCCTTATATATATTAAGAGATTTATTGGTTAACTTTCTAAATTTTTTATATTCCCAAGAGTACTCCTTAGGGCATTTTCTTATCTCAAGCTCCATCTCTTTATTCATAATATCTACACCATCTTCGCCGTAAATCTTTTGGTCGGGTTTTTTAAAACTCATGACGTGGCCAAGTGCTGAATCATAACTTAAAGATGTCATTAAAATTGGTTTGTTTGTTTTTTTAGCTAAGGACGGGGCCAGGGAGAAGGAATAGCACTCATGTCCAAAAAAAATTGAGTATTTTCCTAGGCCGTCAGCAGGCACCTGATCAGAAGCCATGCATGTCATTTGATTATTGTTTAAGGCGTTAATAATAGTCTTCACGCCCCCTATGCCAGTGGGCGCAAGTGTATTTCCGCCCTCTTCTCTAAATGCTTTAACAAACTGATTAACTTGTTTTAATTTAATAGTTTTGTATAGGGAAGTGTGGGTTCGCTGAGTTGAAATCCACCTGAGCATAAAATCAATACTTCTATTGTGGAGTGCGAAAATAATTAACCCTTGATAATTTTCTTGAGCAGAAAATAAAAATCTATTATTAATTTTTTTTGTATGCTGAATAATTTTGTTAGGTGACCTAGACCAAACATATAAGGTCTCATAAAAACTTTTAAGTGTTTCGCGAATACTATCAATTGAAAGTGAGATTAACTCGCTTTCCGAAAGCTCAGGAAATGCAATGGAAAGATTTGTTTTGGTTACGTTAAATGATGGATGGGCCATCATTAAAAGCTTGGGTAATAAGTTAAAGGTCGCAAAGGCTGCTTTAAGAGGAAAGATTGTAAAAATATAAAAAATTAACTTCATTGTTTCGTTTAGACTATTTTTTTTGTTAGTGTTTATTATATTTTATACGCTTATAAGATCAGACATAAATAAAAGCTCTATAGATTGAATTAAAAAAACTGCATAATGTATTTTTCTATCCACAAAAACCAAGGGTGTTTATTTTGACAGCGAAAACCATGGAAGAACTTGTAGCATTATGTAAGAGACGGGGCTTTATCTTCCAATCAAATGAAATTTATGGCGGTTTACAGGGGCTCTATGACTATGGTCCTCTCGGTGTTGAGTTAAAAAATAACCTCAAACAATCTTGGTGGAGATCTATGGTCTTTGATAGAGATGATGTAGAGGGCCTCGACGCTGCGATACTAACAAAACCCAGCGTACTGAATTATTCAGGTCATGAGGATACCTTCACGGACCCCTTGGTTGACTGTAAAGAGTGCAAGTCTAGGTGGAGGGCAGATCAATTAAAGTCGACTAATTGCCCAGCCTGTGGCTCAAAAGATTTAACAGACCCACGGCCCTTCAACCTTATGTTTAAGACAGCTGTTGGTCCAGTTGAAGATGGCGAATCATTCGCATACCTTAGGCCAGAAACAGCGCAGCATATCTTCACAAACTTTAAAAATGTTGTGGACTCAACATCTAAACATCTGCCATTTGGAATTGCTCAGATAGGCAAAGCCTTTAGAAATGAGATTACACCAAGAAATTTTATTTTTAGAGTGCGTGAGTTTGAGCAAATGGAATTAGAGTTTTTTGTAAAGCCTGGCACAGATGAAGATTGGCATAAGTTATGGGTTAAAGCTCGGCTTGAGTGGTGGTCAGAGCAAGGGGTCGAAAGAGATAGTTTAGAGCTTTATCATGTTCCCAGTGATGAGCTTGCGCATTACTCTAAAGCAACGGTTGATATAATGTATAAATTTCCTCATGGTCTTGAGGAGCTTGAGGGCATAGCCAATAGAACTGATTTTGATCTGGGGTCTCATAGCAAGAACCAGGAAGAATTAGATATTCTATCCGTTGTGAAAGAAAACAATGAGTCAAATGCAAGGCTGGCTATCCAAGACCAAGAAACAAAAAAATGGACTGTTCCATATGTAATTGAGCCATCTGCAGGTGTTGACAGGGGTGTTCTGGCTATTTTAAATGAAGCATATAAAGTTGAAGACCTAGGCGAGGGTAAGAGCAGGACTGTATTAGCCCTTAAACCACACCTGTCACCAATTAAAGCCGCGGTAATACCTTTGAAAAAAAATCATGAGGGTTTGGTTGGAATTGCCTCAGATATAAAAAAAGAGCTACAAAAATTGAGATTAGGTAGAATCCTATTTGAAAATTCTGGAAATATAGGAAAAAGCTACAGGCGACACGATGAAATTGGGACCCCATTATGCATTACAGTAGACTTTGAGACATTAGATGACGATTCTGTGACTATCCGTGATAGGGACACAATGGAGCAAAGTAGAATAAAAATTTCAGAGCTTGGCGGCTACCTTGAGGGCTTAATTATAAACTAGACATATGTCCTTTTATTTTTAGATAATTATTGTTTAAAACCCTATTATTCTATTTTATTTTTTTTATAAGCCTAGTCGCCATATCAATTGCTATTATCATAAGTTCTTTCTTTATCTCTGTACAAGATTTGCAAAAAATTAGTAGGTTTTGGGTATTAAATATACTGAGATTATTAAAAACCTTATGTGATATCAGTTGGACTGTGGAAGGGCTTCATCACCTTCAAGATAAACCCTTTGTCATGATATCTAATCACCAAGGGCCGTGGGAGTCACTTTTTCTTCAAACCCTCATCCTTCCTACTAGCAGTGTTATAAAAAAGGAAATCCTGTATATCCCTTTTTTTGGCTGGGCCATTTCAAGATTAGGCCCTATCTCGATTAACAGAAAGAAAAAATATACTAGCCTTAAAAGAGTAGTTGCTGTTGGAGCAGAAAGAATTAGAGAGGGTTATGTTGTATTGCTTTTTCCAGAAGGAACTAGAAGGGCGCCAGAACAAGGGGTTGGAAGGTTTATGAATAGCGGGGGTGTATTAGCAGCCAATGAAAGCGTTCCTGTGATACCTATTTGCCATAACTCAGGGAAGTATTGGCGAAACCACTCTTTGGCAAAAAAATCTGGAAATATATCAATTATCATTGGGCCGCCAATTCGGGGATCAGACTCAAAAGAAATCACTCAGCAAGCGCAAAAATGGGTTGCCGAAACCTATAACAAGATAAATTAGATATCTAAACTTGCTACTGAGAGAGGGTTTTGCTCTATAAACTCTCGTCTAGGTTCAACATCATCTCCCATAAGTGTTTCAAACATGTCTGTGGCATCTTGGGCATCAGCAATATCTACACGCATCATTGTTCTTTGCTCTGGATCCATAGTAGTTTCCCATAGCTGATCTGGGTTCATCTCCCCAAGACCTTTATACCTTTGAACATCTATCCCTTTAGAGCCAGCCTTTGAGAACTCCTTAACAGCCTTCTCTTTCTCAGCCTCATCAAAAGCATAAACAGAAGATTTACCTTTGGTTATTTTATATAGAGGGGGCATGGCAATGTAAATGTGCCCGTTCTCTATAATATCAAAGTACTGTTGATAGAAAAAAGTTAATATCAGAGTTCGAATGTGAGATCCATCAACATCAGCATCCGTCATGATAATAATTCTATGATATCTTAGCTTTTCAATATTAAAGTCTTCGGTGCCGATGCCGCAACCAAAAGCTTTGACCATGTTGCCAATTTCAGCAGATGAAAGAACTTTGTCTATTCTTGCTTTTTGCACATTTAATATTTTTCCTTTAAGAGGAAGAATTGCTTGATACTTTCTGTTCCTGCCTTGTTTGGCCGAGCCACCAGCAGAGTCTCCCTCAACAAGATAAATTTCTGAAAGCGCTGGATCTTTTTCTTGGCAATCTGAAAGCTTGCCTGGGAGACCAGCTAACTCTAACACCCCTTTCCTTCTGGTCATTTCTCTAGCCTTTCTTGCTGCTTCTCTTGCCATCGCTGCCTCAGAAACTTTTGCAAGCAGTGCCATAGCTTCTTTTGGATTTTCTATTAAAAACTCATTCAGGCCTTTGCTTAGAACCGAGCTAACAACACCCTCAACTTCTGAGGATACAAGTTTTTCTTTTGTTTGTGATGAAAATTTAGGATCTGGAACCTTTACAGAAATTACAGCAATTAATCCTTCGCGAACATCCTCTCCTAATAATTCAACAGGGGAGTTCTTGCTTAACTCTTCTTTTTTAACATAGGCTTTTAAAACTCTTGTTAAACTTGCTCTAAAGCCAGATAGATGAGTCCCACCATCTTTTTGTGGGATATTGTTTGTATAACACAAGACACTTTCATTGTATGAATCGTTCCATTGCATTGCTACTTCAACCGTAATGCCGTCTTGACCCCCTTCACATAGAACGGTTTGGCATAAAGCGGTCTTTCGGCCACGAAGAAAATCAACATAGCTTGATACGCCGCCTGAGTTTTGAAATTTCTTAGACTTACCCGTTCTCGCATCTGTAACCTCGATACTGACACCAGCATTAAGAAATGAAAGCTCTTGAATCCTTTTATTTACTCTTTCTACTTCAAAGTTGATGGATGTAAATATTTTATCAGAGGCTTTAAATGTGATTTCAGTCCCCGTCTCTGTTGAGGCTTTTATTTTTTTTAATTTAGTAGTGGCCGTGCCCTCGCTATACTTTTGTTGGTACATTCCTCCATCTCGACATATTGTCAGGGTAAGCTCTTTAGATAGTGCGTTTACTACTGATACCCCAACCCCATGCAAGCCACCAGAAACTTTATAGGAGTTGTCGTCAAACTTTCCACCTGAATGCAGCGTTGTCATGATTAGCTCAGCAGCTGGTACTCCTTCGCCTTTATGCACGTCTACTGGAATTCCCCTGCCATTGTCTTTTACGGTAATGGAGTCATCTTTGTTAATAATAATATCAATCTTTGAGCAATGGCCAGCCATTGCCTCATCTATACAATTATCTACTACTTCAAAAATCATATGGTGAAGGCCTGAACCGTCATCTGTATCGCCGATATACATTCCTGGTCTTTTTTTAACAGCCTCTAAGCCCTTGAGAACCTGAATATTTGATGAATCATATGTTGTTTCGTCGGATTTCTTTTTTGGCATATTTATTATGGTCTTTGTTCCACGTGGAACTTTTTCAATTGTTCATTGCTTTCATCTATTTTACTACCAAAAAGATCAACAATGTTTGAAAAAATAAAACGATTTTCAATATGTTTCAAGGCTGGTAAGAAACACTCTAACATTTCTGAATCTAGTTCTGAGGAGAGATCATCTAGCAACAGAATTGGTTGTAAATTATAAACGCGACCCAGCATTATATTTTGTGAAATAGACCAAAGAATTGATAGTAATTTCTGCTCGCCTCGAGAAAAAATATCTTTTATAAGTGAGCCCTTACTATCAAATATAATATCTGCTTTATGGGGTCCTTTGGTTGTAGATTTTCTTCTAAGATCATATGTATTGGTTTTTAATAGTTCGCTTTGCAGTCCAACATTATCATCAAATCCCGGGAATAGATTTACTGAAACCTCAGAAAAAATCTTCGCTCTTGCGCTTTCAGTTAACAGGCTTTTGATTAATTCTAAAAAGACAGTATTAGTATCCTGAATTAAAGAGCGTCTCAGGTCATTTAACCGCTCTCCATGGGTTACCAGTTGATGGTCATATGCTCTTGCCTGGGATATAGATCCCTGTTTTAGGGCTGAATTACGCTGTTTGAGCGCTCGGAAATAACCAAACCAGTTTTTTGCATATTCTGGCGACGCAACAAATAAACCTCTATCTATATGCTTTCTTCTATACTCTGGAGCATTATCATTATAAAAAAAGGTTTTACTATCTATAGAAAAAGATGGAAAGGCTCTCACTAGCTCGCTAGCCGTTACCTTTGAGTCATTAATTTTAATATTAATAGAGTGTTTTCTTTGTTTTTTGATTTCTAATATAGAGCCATGTAAATCATCATAAGCCCTTATAGAAAAGCCCTCTGCGCCCTCTTTGATAAGAGACTCTAAATTAGACGTGCGAAATGATCGGCCAGAACTTGCAACAAATATTGACTCTAGGATTGAGGTTTTACCACAACCATTTTTGCCGTATAAAAAGGTAGATTTTGGAGATAAGTCTAATGAAAGTTTTTCAAAGCAGCGAAAGTTTCTTAGCTCTATATTTGAAAAGGCCACAAACCTAGATAAGGAGTGGCATTACAACATATTTTGGGCTATCGCTATTAGGGGGTGTTAATAGACAGCTTTTATCAGAACCAAAGAAATTGATATGACAGGTTTCTGTTTTCAAGTGAGACATAATCTCTTGAAGGTAGGTTACATTGAATGCTATATCTAATTCTTCTCCTGAGTATGGTGCTGGAAAAAATTCTTCTGCTTCTTCTTGCTCTGGATTATTGGCAGAAATTCTTACGCCGTCTGGTGATGTAATTAACCTAATACCTTTATATTTTTCACTCGACAAAACTGAAACTCGACTTAAAGTATCTGAAAAGTCTTTTACATTAATTTCAAGAACTGAGCTTTCTCCAGATGGAATAACCTGTTGGTAATCAGGAAATTTTCCATCAATTAACTTGCTCTTAAAAACTAAATTACCAACAACTAATTCTAATGAAGCATCATTGATTTTTAATTCAGCATCTCCATCTTGGTCGGATAAAAATTTTGCAATTTCGTTGATAGATTTTCGTGGAATAATGCCAGAAAAAGTATGCTCAGAATTGATTGTAAGGTTGGCAACAGCAAGCCTATGAGCATCTGTTGTGACTGCTGTAATTTGGCCGCCCTCAATCGAAAGAAAAAGGCCGTTGAGATAGTGCCTCCAATCTTGATTGCCCATCGCAAATGAGGTGTTTGTAATAAGCTCTCTAAGCTCTTTAGCTGGAATAATCAAGGGTGAGTCCCCAGAGTCAATATCAAAAATAGGGAAGTCTGCACTGGGCAAGGTTGATAGTGAGTACTTACCATTCTTTGTTTTAAGGTTCAACTTATCGCCTATTAAAGATAAATTAATATCCTCACCATCAGGAATTAATCTACATAATTCATTAAGCTTTTTTGCAGATGTTGTAGTTTTTCCAGCTGACCGAATGCTAGATAATGGCCCGCTAGTTGTGACCTCGGACTCCAAATCTGTCGCGGTTAATTTAAAAGAATTTTCATCCACTTCAAATAAAACATTAGCCAAAATGGGTAGTGTTTGTCTTTTTTCAACTACACCCAATGTTGTAGAAAGAGCAGACACAATATCTTCTTTTTTTACTGAGATTTCCATTTAATTTGTTAGGGTCCTGTTTAAGTTTCTATAGTCTTCTTCAAGTGAAGGAATTTCCTTTCTTAGCTCCTTTATTTTTCCACAAGCATGAAGAACGGTTGTGTGATCTCGGCCATTAAATGCCTCGCCAATTTCTGGCAAGCTGTGGTTTGTTAGTTCTTTGGTTAGAGCCATTGCAAGCTGTCTTGGTCGAGTGATGGATCTGCTTCTTCTTTTAGATAAGATGTCTGAAAGTTTAATGTTGTAATACTCAGCAACCGTTTTTTGAATGTTGTCGATGCTGACCATTTTTGCTGAGATTACAAAAAGGTCTTTTAAAGATTCTTTTACAAAAGGTATGTCTATTTCCTGGTTTGAAAAACGAGAGTTTGCAACCACTCTTTTTAAGGCACCCTCAAGCTCTCTGATGTTGGAGCGAATTCTTTGAGCAATATAAATAGCACAATCATTTGGAAGGGTTACTCCCATGGAGTTAGCTTTGCTTAAAAGAACAGCTGCGCGGGTTTCTAGCTCTGGTGGCTCAATAATAACAGGTAGCCCCCACCCCAATCTTGATTTTAAGCGCTCCTCAAGGCCATCTATCTCTTTTGGGTACTTATCACAGGTTAAAATCATTTGATGCTTTCTATCTAAAAGCGCGTTAAATGTATGAAAAAACTCCTCTTGGGACTGCTCTTTACCAGCGAAAAACTGGATATCATCAATTAAAAGAGCGTCTGCATTACGATAAAACTCTTTAAACTCGCTCATAGCACCCAACTGAAGGGCTTTAACCATATCAGTAACAAATTTTTCCGAATGCACATAAACAATGCGTTTTGATTTATTGGCATTGAGGATATGATTGCCCACAGCATGCATTAAGTGGGTTTTACCTAAGCCAACACCCCCGTATATAAAAAGAGGGTTATAGTCACCTGTTGGGTTTCCAGCCACCTGTTTAGCTGCAGCCAGGGCCATGTGGTTAGATTTGCCTTCTACAAAAGTATCAAAAGTAAAGGTTTTAACTAGTCCAGGGGTATTTTCCTCTGTAACATTTAATTTCTCGACAAAAGTTGACTTATCAAGCGTTTTAAATTTTACGTTTAGGGACTCATCTGTGGTATTTACTAAGTTTTCAATAATTTGGCCTAAATTATCTCGCACATAGGTCAATACAAAATCATTTGGGGCGCTAATTTCTAGATTGTTGTTATTAATGTCTGCTGTTAGGGGTTTAATCCATGTGTTAAACTCTTCTTGTGACAACTTAGCTTCAAGTTTTTGAGTGCATTCCGACCAAAATTTCAATTCGCAGACCTCCAATAGAAATGTTAGTCTAACAAAAACTAACAAGATATCTACAGGATAAGCATATGTATTTTCTGTGGATAACTTGTGTGTATATGTTAATTTATTTTTTGGCTTTTTTTCTTCCAATTCACTCCATATACTTCTATAATTCACGCCTAAATTTTTGAGTTACTATGAAAAGAACATTTCAACCCAGCACGCTAAAAAGAAAAAGAACCCATGGGTTTAGATCTAGAATGGCAACCAAAGCCGGTAGAGCTGTTTTAGCTAGCAGAAGAAAAAAAGGTCGTAAGGTTTTATCAGCATAGTAGTGTAGGCCTCGCTATTTCTAAAAAAATTTTTCACTCCCAAGAGGTATCAATTTATTTTGATTCCACTGCTCTTGAACAAAAAATAAAAATTATCGTCAGGAAAAAAGATTATCCTTTGGCGGTAACGCGGAATAAAACAAAAAGATGGCTGAGAGAAGTTTTTAGAGAGTTTGGTTTGGGCCCTGGTTTTGTTGTTGTTGTTAGGAAGGGGTTGTTTGAGCTTGGCTTTAAAGATATTAAGGATATTAGTCGCCCACACTTAGTGGGTTTTAAAAAGCTGCCCGAGTGTTTGTGATTAACTAACATGAAAAAGTGTTTGCTATATATAATTAGTTTTTATCAGAAATATTTAAGTTTTTTGTTGGGACAAAATTGTAGGTTTGAGCCTACGTGTTCAACATATGCCAAAGAAAGTATTGAGATACATGGGTCTTTGGTTGGCGGGTTTTATGCGATGGTTAGAATTTTAAAATGTGGTCCCTGGTCCAGTGGTGGGGTCGACGAGGTAAAAAAATGAATTTTAGATACTTATATATTGCGCTTGTCATAGCTTTTGCATATATGTTGTTTTTATCATGGGGCCAAGACTCTGAAAGAAAAAAAGAGCTTGTAGAGGCTGCTTTTATAGAACGTTTAGAGGTTGCTACTGATAATCCACCGGATGAAAGCGCGGGTTTTATAGAAATCCAAAATGAGAAAATACTTGTTAAAATCAGCCCTTCTACTGGAAAAGTTTGGGAGGCCCGTTTAAAAGAACACACTTATTTAAATAACAAGGACTCTTTGGGTGTTCGTTTATTTGGGTTTGATGATGCTGGTTTTAAGTTTTATTTAAACAGTGGTTTTGCTGGAAATGATCATAGTTTTACTGTTGTGGTGGCTGGTGTTGATTATGTTGAGTTGTTATCTTTAGATGGGTTGATCTCCAAAACCATCACGTTAAAAGAGGGTGATTATGAGCTCTTAATTGAAGACCGTTTTGTGGGGGATGCAACGGGGGTAAACTTTACACCATATGTTGCTATGTATAGAACCGACGGCAAGCCCTTGGATGCAAGGAGTGGTTTTTTTGAAAACAGCTCGTATACCGGGGTGGCCTTTAATACCCCTGATGATCCCTATGTTAATTTTAGATTGCGAAGCATAGATGAAAGAAAAGAGTTTTTGCAACGGGGTGGGTGGCTGGCATTTATTCAGAAGTACTTTATGGCTGCCATTTTAACCCCTAGTGATCGAGAGCAAACTTTAACCGTCATACCGCCAAAAGAAAGTGGTGGGGTTTTTGTTATGGCTGCTATGTCTAATGAGGTTCAGGACTTTGATCTTCAGTCTGGTGTTGAGCATAGGGTTTTTCTTGGACCAAAACTTCGTACTGATTTGATGACCCGGGCTGCAGATTTAGAGTTAACAATTGATATGGGTTGGTTTTGGTTCCTTGCACAACCCTTAATGATGTTATTAACAATGATTAATGGTTTTGTTGGAAATTGGGGTATTTCAATTATCTTGTTAACTGTGTTGATTAAATTGTTGTTTTGGCCAATCTCAGCTAAAGGTTTTTCTAGTATGGCTAAAATGCGAACTGCTGGACCTAAATTAAAAGAAATTCAAGAGCGCTACAAAGATGATCGCGCAAAACTTGGAACTGAACTGATGGCTCTGTATAAAAAAGAGGGTATTAATCCAGCGGGTGGTTGTTTTCCAATGTTGCTACAAATGCCAGTGTTTATTGCTTTCTTTTTTTGTTTAAGGGAAAGTGTAGAGCTTCGCCATGAATCATTTTTCTTTTGGATACAAGATCTATCTGCACCAGATCCTTTGTTTATCTTACCGCTGCTGTTTGCGGGTTTGATGTATCTAACACAAAAGTTAAACCCTCAGCCCCCAGGGATGGATCCAACTTCGGCGCAGGTGATGAAATTTATGCCGATAATGATTGCTGGTATTTTTGTGATCATGCCATCTGGATTGGTTTTGTATTCGGTTGCAAATAGTGGGATATCTTTGGTCCAACAAAGAGCTATGTATAAAAAATATGGTGCTCCCTCATCTGAGGCCTAACTTTGATTTTTGCCCTTGCAACACCTGTTGCCCAGTCAGCTCTAGCAATCTTTAGGGCAACTGGTGCTGGTTGTTTAAATTCGTTTAACCAAGTGTTGAATCAACCTATTAGCACTTTTGGAAGAATGTTTTTGCGGGATATTGTTTGGGAGGGCGAGATTGTTGATCGCTGCTCTGTTGTTTTTTATCAGAACCCAAAAAGTTTTACAGGGGAAGATTCTGTAGAAATTTTTTGCCATGGTGGGCTGCCTGTTATTCGTCAAATAGCGACTCTTTTCTTGCACCTTGGTTTTGAGGAGGCGGCACCTGGTGAGTTCTCAAAGAGGGCTTATGAGAATGGAAAACTTTCTCTAAACGAGGCCGAGGCAATTGCAGACTTAATTCACTCAGAAGATGGGGAAAGGGCTAGGATGTCTTCTGCGGCGCTATCTGGCCGTTTAAGTGAAATGATTTCTTTGTTGGGTGATGATGTTGATTCACTTCGTGTTTTTGTTGAGGGGAGTATTGATTTCTCTGATGAGGACTATGATTTTATTAAAGAGGGTGGTGTAGAGCAGAGGTTGGGAGACTTAAGTTTTCGGCTGCAGGAAATTATTGATTCCTCTCTTGTCTCATCTGATCGGTTGAATAAAAATAGGGTGTTGTTTTTTGGCCCGCCCAACAGCGGCAAGTCATCGTTGTTTAATAGGTTGCTTGGTTTTGACAGGGCTCTTGTTTCCAGTGTCCCAGGGACAACCAGGGATTTAATTGACTCTGAAATGTTTTATAACAGTGTTAACTTAGAGTTGGTTGACTCAGCTGGGGTCAGGGAAACAGATGATTTTATTGAGGCTCAGGGGATAGCTCTTTCGAACTCTGAGTTAGAAGCAACAGATGTGGTGTTAATTGTGTTGGATGAGGCCACTGAGCATCTTGCGCCTAAGTTTTTGGTCGCCGTGGGTGAGAAAAAACACTTGTTAGTGTTTAATAAGGTTGATCAATCGACGGCTTTGACAGAGGTTGATTGTTCGGTCTCTGCCAAGACAGGTGACGGTGTCCAAAATCTCAAGGACTTAATTCTTGCTTTGGTAAAACAGGGATCTCAGGAATCCAAAAAAACCCACCTAATTAGAGATCGGCACCTGATATTATTTCAATCTGCCCTTGCTCTTCTTGAGGATTGTGGGAAAAAGATTGGTGGAGAAAAAGACATTGATGTTGCCGCGGAGGATTTGAGGTTGGTAAGGTCTTGTTTTGATGAGTTCCTTGGTGTTAAGTACCCAGATGCTTTGCTTGGTGATATTTTTAAAGATTTTTGTATTGGTAAATAGGAAAAGGTGTGGGTATTGTGTGTTTAAAGTTTGCGGTTTATTTGTCCACAAGTTATGCCTGATTGGCATACAAGATACTAGGTGGTATCTACATAGGTTGTCATCTTGGTTTTTTGTTAGTGTGGTTGGTTTACAGGTGGTTATAAACAGAGATTAGCCCCCTTAATAATAACAACAATAGTATATTGTTGTTATAACATTCTTATATATATGTTTGATGTAATTGTAATAGGTGGGGGTCACGCAGGCGTTGAAGCAGCGCATGCTGTCTATCGGCAAGGCTTGAAATGTTGTTTGGTAACTTTCTCCAAAAACACCGTAGGCCAGATGTCGTGTAACCCAGCAATAGGCGGGCTGGGTAAATCTCACTTAGTTAGAGAGGTTGATGCTTTGGGGGGGATTATGGCCCAGGCAACAGACGCATCTGGGATTCAATACAGAACCCTAAATACCAGAAAAGGTTTTGCCGTCCAAGCTCTGCGAGTTCAATGCGACAGAGACAAATACAAAAAAGCAATCCAGGACATCTTACATACCACCACCATTCAAATTGTAGAGGACGAGGTTATAGATCTTGTGGTGGAGAACAACAAAGCCACGGGGGTCGTTTTAAAGCACAACAAAATACTCACAGCAAAGAAAATTATTTTGACCACGGGAACTTTTTTAAACGGTGTCATGTACACAGGCGAGGAAAACACCCAAGGGGGACGCGTTGGTGATAAGAGCGCTATACCTCTTTCCAAGAGATTGTATGAGCTCAAACTACCCATGGGGCGATTAAAAACAGGGACGCCAGCAAGAATTAAACTTTCAAGCATTGACCTGCGCGTTATGGAAGAGCAGCCCGGCGAAACACCCACACCCCACATGTCTTTACTTCAACCGCCCACCAAACAACTACCCCAAATTTCTTGCTACATCACAAGAACAAACCCACACACACACCAAATTATAAAAAATAACACACACCTATCTGCCATGTACTCTGGTCAAATCTCAGGGATAGGCCCAAGGTACTGCCCATCCATTGAAGATAAAATTAATAAATTTGCAGACAAAGACAGCCATCAAATATTTGTTGAGCCCGAGGGGCTTACAAAGGACCTGGTTTACCCCAATGGAATCTCAACCAGTCTACCAAAACACATTCAAAAAGAATTTATATACTCCATCAAAGGTTTTGAAAGCTGTGTAATCGAGGAGTACGGCTACGCGGTTGAGTACGACTTTATAGACCCCAGGGCCCTCCACCAAACCTTGGAAACAAAGTTTATTGAAAACCTTTACTTGGCCGGACAAATTAATGGAACCACCGGCTACGAAGAGGCATCCGCCCAGGGGTTGGTCGCAGGTATAAACGCAGCTCAAAAAATCCTCCAAAAACCCGAGGTGGTGTTTTTAAGAAACGAAGCCTATATCGGGGTTCTTGTAGACGACCTAACCCTTCATGGTGTGACCGAGCCATACAGAATGTTTACCAGCAGAGCAGAGTTTAGGTTGATGTTGTCTCAAGACACCGCCCGCCAAAGATTAACTCAAAAAGGCTTTGAATTAGGGTTGGTGGACCCAAAAACATACTCTATATTTCAAACACAAGAAAAAAAATACGAAACATTTTTAACCAACCTTAAAAAACAAAAAATAGCTGAGAAAGACAGAACAACGCTCGCTATCGACCTTTTAAAAAGAACCAACCTTGACCACGAGGAAATAAAAAAAATTATTAAACTAAAGTCTGTGGACTATAAAATGTTTGAGAGAGCAGCAAACGAAATTAAATACCAGGGGTATATTGCCAAACAACAACGAGAGGTTGAAAGCGCCCGCAAACACGAAGAGACCAAAATACCCAACAACATAAACTTTAAAATGATCACAGGCCTATCCAACGAGGTTGTAGAGAGGCTCACCAAATCACAACCCTCAACACTTGGACAGGCTGGGCGATTAGAAGGCGTAACCCCAGCCGCAATTAACCTCATCTCTATCACTATCAAAAAAAACCAAACACCAATCAAGGCAACCTCCCATTAACACCAGCCTAGAAATAAAAGAACTAACCACCAAATATGTTGAAGAAATATTAGCGTTCAGCGCTGCGCATAACATTGTTGGTAGAAACTCTTCTGCTGATATCTTTAGGTTTGATGTGCAGGACTCAGAAACCATCCTTGAACACACAAAAGACAAGGTGTATATATTGGATATTGGTAGTGGGGCAGGGCTTCCAGGGATAATTATAGCAATCAACCAACCCTGGACAAAGGTACTGATGTCTGAAAAAAACAAAAAAAAAGCCTATTTCATTAAAAAAACAATTAAAAAACTAGGGTTAAAAAATGCAGAAGTAATAGAGCTCGCTATTACCAACAAAACAAAAAATCTTGGCCCCTTTGACGCCATTACTGCTAGGGCGCTAGCCGGCACAAACGCTATTATAGAGATGTCAGAACAACTACTAACAACCACGGGAAAATTTTTATTGATGAAGGGAAAAAAAGAGGTGATATTAGAAGAGGTTGATGGGTTAGATAAGGCAAAATATTCTTATACTATTCACACCAAAAAACTAACTCAAGCCCAAAGACATATATTAGAGATTTATAAAAAATGAGACACACCATCGCAATAGCAAACCAAAAAGGTGGCGTTGGAAAAACTACAACAGCTGTCAACCTTTCTGCAGCTATCGCTGGAACCAAAAGGCGCGTTCTACTTATTGACTTAGACCCACAAGGCAACGCAAGCACAGCGGCGGGAGCAGCAAAAAACGAAAAAACTCTGTTTGAGGTTTACGCTCAAAACCTTGATATCCAAGACGCTATTCTCAAATCATCTGGTGGTTATGACGTTGTCCCTGGGGGGGAAAACCTTATAGCCCTTGAGGTTTTTATTAGAAATGAAAATAAACAAGGTGAGCTTAAAAAACATTTGCTCGGCCTAGAATATGATTTCATCATTATTGACACACCACCATCTCTCAACCAACTAACCCTCGAGTCACTTTTTGCGGCCAGCGCAACATTAATACCACTCCAATGTGAATACTATTCATTAGAAGGCATCTCATCTTTAATCCACACCATCAATACACTCAACAATAAAAACCTAACAAACAACCGTGTTTTCGGTATTATTAGAACCATGGTAGATATGCGAAACAACCTAGCCAAAGAGGTTTCTGAGGAGTTAGAAAAACACTTCCCAGCCTTGGTTTTTAACACCTTAATACCAAGAAATGTAAAACTTGCCGAGGCCCCAAGCCATGGAATATCCGCGATACAATACATGCCATCTTCATATGGAGCCAAAGCATATTTAGCGCTTGCAGGAGAGCTAATTAGGAGAATAAATAATGGTAGATAAAATCCTTAATACTGGTTTAGATGCACTGCTTGGCAATGTAGTGGCCCCAAACAATCAATCAATAAAAGAGATAGATCTTAACCAAATTCAACCCAATAGGTTTCAGCCAAGACAAGCTTTTGATGAGGGTAAAATGAACGAGCTATCCCTATCTATTGCTAAGCACGGCATCTTATCCCCGATACTTGTTAGGGAAACCGGGGCTGGGGGGTATGAGTTAATAGCTGGTGAGAGGCGTTTAAGAGCTGCAAAAAAAGCTGGGCTCCAAACAGCACCCTGTTTAGTAGATTCAGCAGAAGACCAACTATCACTCGAACTGGCTCTGATTGAAAACCTCCAAAGAGAAGATTTAAATCCTATAGAAGAAGCCAGGGGATATGATCGTTTGAAACGCGAGTTTAATCTTACACAAGACAATATTGCAGAGGTTACAGGGAAGGCCAGAAGTTCTATCGCCAACTCTATGAGATTATTAAATTTACCACAATCGATTATTGATCTTCTTTACTCAGGAGATTTAGAAAAAGGCCATGCAAAAATTCTTGCATCCATGGAGGCTGCTGAGGCTGAAGAGTTGGCAAAAAAAATTGTTTCTTTGGGCCTCACAGTCAAAGACGCAGCCGCAACAAAAAAACCAAAAAATACTTCAAAATCTCCACGCCAAACCAAAAACCGCGATCTCCTTAATGTAGAACAGGAGCTTTCAGAAAACCTGGGACATAAAACTGAAATTGAACAACAATCTCAATCCAAGGGCAAAATTTCTATCTCCTACACCTCAAACGATGAAAGAGAGACAATAATTAGTAAATTATTGAAATTAACGAATAATTAAGCTTGTCCTAAACCTTATTAATTTTTATAATTGCGCCCCGTAATAACTTATTTAATAAAGCTATAAAAACTTTAAAACAAAACACCTTATCGATCTTAGGGCTTTTGGTTGCTTTGGTTGTATTTCCAATCCTTATCCAACCAATTTTTGTGATATACCTTGGCGCTATTGCCGCAGCTGTTTATCTATCCAGCGTCCCAAAAAGCGAGTTATTAAACCTTTACTTAGCGTTTTTATCGCGGTGGGCCCTTTTTGTCGTTTTTAGTATCATTTCTTTAACATATATACCACAAAACAGTCTCATTGCCCTGTTTCTACTTGTGTACTTGAACACAACTTTTAACCCAAAACTAGTTACCTCTCAACATGGCCTCTGAAGCACACGAACCCATTACCAGCCAAGAGTATATTCAACATCACTTGACGAATTTGGTGTGTGGAAAAACAGAAAGCCACGGATGGACTTGTGATCCACATTATTCAGAGGAAATGGGTTTCTGGGCCTTTCATGTTGACTCTTTGGGCTGGTCTATTTTTCTTGGAATACTTTTTATTGGCCTTTTTCGCTGGGGCCTCCCAAAACTTGCTTCAGCATCTGAGGCGCCCACTGGGCTCCAAAACTTTATTGAGATGTGTGTGGAGTTTGTTAATGAAAATGTTCAAAGTATTTTTACCTCTGCTAAAAACAACCTAATAGGCCCAATGGCGTTAACGGTTTTGGTTTGGGTGTTCTTAATGAATTTAATGGACCTAATCCCAGTTGATTATCTACCCGAACTAGCCAAAGGCGTTGGCTTGGAATATTTTAAAGTGGTCCCAACAACAGATCCAAATATCACCCTGGGAATGGCTTTGGCCGTTTTTATCTTGATTATTTTTTACAGTATTAAGATTAAAGGTTTGAAAGGATTTTTGGCAGAGTTAACCCTTCATCCTTTTGGCAAATACCTGATGCCAGTTAATTTGGTATTAGAGGGTGTCAACCTGATCGCAAAACCCATCTCACTTGGGTTGAGATTATTTGGAAATTTATATGCCGGTGAAATGATATTTATATTAATCGCGTTGATGTTAACTTTCAGCTCAATATCTGTAGGTTTACTTGGCGTCGGTCTGCATTTAATATGGGCTCTTTTTCATATATTGATATTAGCTCTTCAGGCGTTTATTTTTATGGTGCTTACCATTGTTTATTTAGCAATGGCGCATGAAACCGAAGACCATTAGGTCTTTATTTTTAGGAGAATAGAATGGAACAATCACTTATATATATAGCCTCAGGGCTAATGATTGGATTGGGCGCTGTTGGCGCTGCGATTGGTGTTGGGGTTTTGGGTGGAAAGTTTTTAGAAGGTGCTGCGCGACAGCCCGAGCTAATTCCAATGCTTAGAACACAACTTTTTATTGTAATGGGTCTTGTTGACGCTGTTCCAATGATTGGTGTTGGTCTGGGGCTTTATTTGATGTTTGCTGCTTAATTAAACATGAATATAAACGCAACACTCCTTGGCCAAACTGTAGCATTTGTTATTTTTATAGCAATTTGCTGGAAGTATGTGTGGCCACCCATTATTGCGATAATGGAAGAGAGAGAAAAGCGTATTTCTGATGGTTTAGAGGCTGCCAAAAAAGCTGATGATTCTTTAGAAGAAGCCCAACTAGCTTTTGATCAAGAGATGAACAAAGCAAAAGCTGAGGCAGCAGAGCTATTAGAAAAAGCCAACGCCAGAGCATCACAAATTGTTGTTGATGCAACCGCAAAAGCCGGGATAGAAGCTGAGAAGATACTTACCTCTGCCTCTAAAACCATTGAAAATGATGTTAATAAAGCCAAAGAAGAGTTAAGACAAAAAATGTCAGCATTAATTATTAAGACCTCAGAAAAAATTCTGGGTGACGAGATTAACACTGACAAACACCAAGAGCTTCTTGCTAAAGCAGCATCTGAGTTATAAAAAATGATTGAACTGTCACCACTTGCTCGACCTTACGCTAAGGCTGTTTTTACAGCAGCCCTGGATATTGGTCAGCACAACGGGGTGGCCTCTGAGCTATCAATATTATCATTAATCTCACAAACCAAAGAGGTTACAGCCCTAATAGAAGACCCAGGGCTTTCAAAGCAAAAAATTGCCCAAACAATTATCGAGTTATGCAAAGACGATTTAAGTAAAATTTCCATCAACACTATTGAGCTGCTAGCGGAAAACAAAAGGCTAAATCTTATCAATGCTATCTGTATAAGCTATCAAGACCTTTTAGAAGAACACAATAAAACAAGCTCTATAGTAGTCAATGTGGCAAGCCTGCCATCAGAAGACAATAAAAATATAATAATGCAAAAACTCACCACCTCTTATGGTGAAGGTTCTAGCATAGAATTTGTAGAAGACCCATCCATTATGGGTGGTCTTTCAATAAAGATTGGAGATGAAACGCTAGATCTCTCCATTCGAGGTAAAGTCAAAAAATTAGTCAACCAATTAAATTTTTAAGGTAAAAAAATGAGCCAATTAAACCCATCAGAAATATCCAGCGTCCTCAAGGAAAAGATTGCCGGTCTTGACCTATCAGCAGAAAGAAAAAATGAAGGCATTATCGTCAGCGTGTCTGACGGCATCATAAGAATCCACGGCATGGGCGACGTCATGTACGGCGAGCTTATTGAATTTGAAAACGGAATTCTTGGCTTAGCTCTAAACTTAGAACAAGACTCTGTTGGAGCCGTTGTACTGGGCGACTATCTAGATCTTATTGAGGGCCAAAAAGCTGTGTGCACAGGTAGAATTTTAGAAGTTCCAGTTGGAGAGGCTTTGCTTGGACGTGTTGTTAATGCGCTGGGCGCACCAATTGATGGAAAAGGTGAAATAAAAACAACAGAAACAGCCCCTGTTGAAGTTGTGGCGCCTGGGGTTATCGCAAGACAATCAGTAGATCAGCCAGTTCAAATTGGGCTCAAAGCAATTGATGCAATGGTGCCAATTGGACGAGGGCAAAGAGAGTTGATTATTGGAGACAGGCAAACAGGCAAAACAGCGGTTGCCATTGACGCCATTATTAATCAAAAAGGTACCGGCATTAAATGTATCTATGTTGCTATTGGCCAAAAACAATCCACGGTTGTAAATGTGGTGAAGAAACTGGAAGAACATGGTGCGCTTGAGCACACCATTATTGTGTCTGCTTCTGCATCAGATCCTGCCCCAATGCAATATTTATCAGCCTATTCCGGCTGCTCTATGGGTGAATACTTTAGAGACAAAGGTGAAGACGCTTTAATTGTTTATGACGATCTTTCAAAACAGGCTGTAGCTTATAGACAAGTTTCACTTCTTCTAAAAAGACCCCCAGGAAGAGAGGCTTATCCTGGAGATGTATTTTATCTTCACTCAAGATTATTAGAAAGAGCTGCTAGGGTAAATGCAGATTATGTTGAAAAAGCGACCAATGGAAGAGTTAAAGGTAAAACAGGCTCATTAACAGCCTTGCCAATTATTGAAACCCAAGCAGGAGATGTTTCAGCTTTTGTGCCAACCAATGTTATCTCTATTACAGACGGCCAGATATTCTTAGAAACCGATTTATTTAACTCAGGTGTAAGGCCGGCGATTAATCCAGGGATTTCTGTTTCAAGGGTTGGTGGAGCAGCGCAAACCAAGATAATGAAAAAACTCAGCGGCGGAGTTAGAACTGCGTTGGCCCAGTATAGAGAGCTTGCAGCTTTCTCACAGTTTGCATCGGACTTAGATGCGGCGACCAAAGCTCAGCTCGCAAGAGGACAAAGAATCACAGAGCTCATGAAACAAAAGCAATATGCGCCCATGAGTGTTGCACAACAATCGCTCAGCATATTTGCTGCAGACAGAGGTTTTATGGACGACGTCCCAGTAGAAAAAGTAGGGAGTTTTGAAGAGGCCCTGCATAGCTTCTTTGCTTCTGAAAAAGCAGACCTAGAGAAAAAAATTAATGATACAGGTGATTGGAACGATGACATTGAAAAGCAATTCACAGAAGTGGTTGAGCAGTTCAAAAAAACACAAACGTTTTAATTTAGATAAATAATGGCAAACACCAAAGAAGTTAGAAAACAAATTGCGAGCATTAAAAGCACGCAAAAAATTACTTCGGCTATGGAAATGGTTGCTGCCAGTAAAATTAGAAAAACCCAAGGCGAAATGCAGTTGGGCAGACCTTATTCTGAAAAGATTAAAGAGGTTATTTCTCACATCGCAACATCTAGCTCAGAGTATTCCCATCCTTTTTACGAAAGCAGAGCGGCTAAAAAAGCTTGCTTTATAGTTGTGAGCTCAGATAAGGGTTTGTGCGGGGGCCTAAACATCAACCTTTTCAAAAGCGTGATTCACAAAGCAGCAGATCTTAACACCCAAGGTGTTGAGCCTAGCTTTGCTTTAATTGGCATCAAAGCAGCCAGCTTTTTTAAGGCTGTGGGTGGAAATGTGGTCGCTAAAGTTCAAAAACTTGGAGATAAGCCTGATCCAGATATGTTAATTGGCCTCACCAAAACAGTGCTTGATCTTCACAAAGACAAAGAGATTGATGAGGTTTATCTTTGCAGCAACAAATTTATAAACACCATGACCCAACAGCCCATGGTTCAACAACTAATTCCTTTGCCGGCCATAATTGATGATGGGTCAACCTCAACTCACTGGGATTATATTTATGAGCCCGAGGCAAAAGAGTTGCTGGAGGGATTGATGACGCGGTATATCGAGTCTCTCATCTATCATGCGGTGGTTGAAAATAATGCCTGCGAACAAGCAGCAAAGATGTTGGCAATGAAAAATGCTACGGATAACGCAGGGGATTTGATCAAAGAATTAGAACTTTTATATAACAATGTAAGGCAAGCAGCAATTACCCAGGAATTATCTGAGATAGTTGGCGGCGCGGCTGCGGTTTAAGGAGAAAAAAATGAGCAATGGTTTAATAACACAAATTATCGGAGCGGTTATAGATGTTGAGTTTGAAAAAACCAATATCCCCAAAATTTATGAGGCACTTGTCATCTCAGATACCGGAACGGTATTGGAGGTCCAACAACAACTTGGAGATGGAATTGTTAGAACTATTGCTATGGGCATCACCGAGGGCCTTAAAAGAGGCCTGGTTGTGACCAGAACCAATGCGCCTATTTCAGTTCCCGTGGGAGAAAAAACGCTTGGTAGAATCATGGATGTTTTAGGGAATCCCATTGATGACCGCGGACCTATTGGCGCAGAGACAACCATGCCCATTCACAGGAAGCCTCCTAGCTACACAGACCAATCACTTTCCGATGAGTTGCTAGAAACAGGCATTAAAGTTATCGACTTAATTTGTCCTTTTGCCAAAGGCGGAAAGGTGGGTTTATTTGGTGGAGCTGGTGTTGGAAAAACTGTGAACATGATGGAGCTTATTAATAATATTGCCACAGAGCATTCAGGTCTTTCTGTGTTTGCGGGTGTTGGAGAGCGAACAAGAGAGGGGAATGATTTCTATTATGAGATGCAGGAATCAGGCGTTGTGAATATAGAAAAACCAAGTGAGTCAAAGGTGGCTATGGTTTACGGACAGATGAATGAGCCTCCTGGAAACAGATTAAGGGTTGCCTTGACCGGCCTAACAATGGCGGAAAAATTTAGAGACGAAGGAAGAGACGTGTTGTTATTTATTGATAATATTTATCGATACACACTTGCTGGGGTAGAAGTATCTGCGCTGCTAGGGAGAATGCCATCAGCTGTGGGCTATCAGCCTACACTTGCTGAAGAAATGGGCGCGCTGCAAGAAAGAATCACCTCAACGAATGACGGCTCTATTACCTCTATTCAAGCTGTGTATGTTCCGGCTGATGACTTAACAGACCCATCTCCAGCAACAACGTTTGCTCATTTGGATGCAACTGTTGTTTTATCAAGACAAATTGCTGAGCTTGGAATTTACCCCGCAGTGGACCCATTAGATTCAACCAGCCGTCAGCTAGATCCACTGATTGTTGGTGAAGAGCATTACAATGTTGCCCAAGGCGTCCAAGGTGTATTGCAGAAGTACAAAGAGCTTAAAGATATTATTGCAATTTTAGGCATGGATGAGCTATCTGAGGAAGATAAATTAGCTGTTTCTAGAGCCAGAAAAGTGGAAAGATTTTTATCACAACCCTTTACTGTCGCAGAGGTCTTTACAGGCTCCCCAGGGAAATACGTAAAACTAGAAGACACCATCAAATCATTCAAAGGGATTTTAGCAGGGGATTATGACGATCTTCCCGAGCAGGCTTTTTACATGGTCGGGACCATCGAAGAAGCAGTGGAAAAAGCTAAAACCTTATAGTTTATAAATCATGTCTACCATTAAAGTCAGTATTGTTTCATCTAGCGAAGAAATTTATTCTGGTGAAGGCACCATGGTTTTTGCAACAGGCTCGCTTGGAGAAATCGGCATTGCTCCAGGGCACACACCTCTTCTCACAGGCCTAGCCCCAGGGCCGGTTAGAATTCAAAACGGAGACGAGGAGCAAACCTTTTTTTGCTCAGGCGGCTTTGTTGAAATTCAACCAGATGTGATAACTTTTTTATCTGATCGCGCAGAAAGAGCTGACTCCATGGATGAGGCAGAGGCGATCAAAGCGCAAGAGCAGGCTGAAAAAAATATGCACGACCAACAGTCCACACTGGACTACACCAAGGCCGCTGCTCAATTAGCAGAAGCAGCCGCAAGAATTAAAACCATTCAAAAATTAAGAAAAAACAAGTAAGGTACTTGTATCAAGTTTAATTTTATTTCGCTTTGAAACTTCACACCATCATCCTTGCAGCAGGCAAAGGAACTCGCATGAACAGCAACCTTCCCAAGGTATTGCAGCCTTTGGGTGGATCAACCCTTATTTCCCATGTGATACACACCGCCCAAGAAATCAGCGATGATATAACAGTGGTGGTAGGCCATCAAAAGGACATTCTCAACACATACATTGAAAACCATCATCCTTTGGTCAACTCAGCAGATCAAAATGAACAGCTGGGCACAGGGCACGCCGTAAAAACAGCGGCTCATTTAATCACACCCAGCCAAAAAGTATTAATTTTATATGGTGATGTGCCTTTAATTTCTGAGGCCACGATACATAAATTAATTTTTGAGGGAGATCAATGTTGTTTATTGTCCATGGTCCTAAGCGATCCAAGCGGCTATGGCAGAGTAATTAAAAATACCTCAGGCCATGCTGTAAAAATTACTGAGCAGAAAGATGCCTCAGAGGAAGAGCAGAAAATAAGCGAAGTATTTACCGGAACCATGTTGGTTGATGGCGAGTTGTTAGTAGATGCCTTAGAGGGCCTTGAGAACAATAACGCAGCCTCTGAATACTACCTCACCGATATTGTAGAGATACTTTCAACAAAAGGAGTTAAAATAAACTGTATTCAAGCAAACCCACAAGAGGTTATTGGGGTAAACAACAAAAAAGAGCTACACCACGTCGAATCTATTTTAAGAACCATGAACGCAGAAAAACTTTTAGACCAAGGCATTACACTAACAGACGCCACCCGTGTAGACCTTCGCGGCGAATTAAATGCAGGCAAAGATTGTAGCATTGATGTGAATGTTATTATTGAAGGCACCGTAACTTTGGGTGAAAACGTCACCATCAAATCAAACGTTATTCTCAAAAATGTCTCTATTGGCGACAACACAGTGATTGAACCCTTTTCTCACTTGGTCTCAGCAAGGGTTGGATCAAACTGCAGCATTGGACCCTACGCAAGACTAAGAGAAGGCTCTGATATTGGAAACAATGCCAAAATAGGCAATTTTGTAGAAACAAAAAACACAAAACTCGGCGAAGGCGCAAAAGCCAATCATCTCGCTTACCTTGGAGATGCAGACATTGGAGCCAATGCTAATATTGGGGCCGGCACCATTACTTGTAACTACGATGGGGTCAACAAGTTCCAAACAACCGTCGGAGAAAACAGCTTTATTGGCACCAATTCTTCGTTGGTTGCCCCAGTGAATATTGGCAAGGGGGCTTACGTTGGAGCAGGCTCTGTCATCACCAAAGATGTTCCGGATGACGCCCTTGCTGTTGGCAGAGGCAAACAAGTGATCAAAGAAGACTGGGCAAAAAACAAAAAATAATATGTGTGGAATTATAGGCGCGGCCTCATCTCGCAACGTTGGCAAGTTACTGGTTCAAGGTCTTCATATGATGGAGTACCGCGGCTATGACTCTGCCGGTATCGCCCTTCACCAAAAAGACAGCATTTACAGCTTAAGAAGCCTTGGAAAGGTCAGTCTTTTAGAAGCCGGCATGATTGAAGAGCGCCCAAAAAGCAAGCTAGGCATTGCCCACACAAGATGGGCCACTCACGGCAAGCCCTCTGAAGCAAACGCCCACCCCCATGCATCTTCCGGGCAAGTGCACATTGTCCACAACGGGATTATCGAAAACTATATAGAGCTCAGGGAGAAACTAACCGCTGCAGGCTATGCATTTACATCAGAAACTGACTCAGAGGTCATAGCTCATTTATTGCATCAACACCTCAAAGCGTCCGAAGATCTATTGGATGCCATGCATTCAGCAATCACAGAGCTAGATGGGGCCTATGCTATTGCGGCCATTCATCTGAATGATAAAAATAGATTAATCGTGGCTCGAAACAAAAGCCCGCTATTGATCGGTGTGGGCATTGAGGAAAACTTTGCAGCTTCAGATCCTTTGGCGCTATCCCAACTAACCAATAAGTTTGTCTTCTTAGAGGATGGGGATGTTGCTGAGATTAACAAGGATGATTACCAGGTTTTTTCGGCCAAGGGTGTTTCGGTAACCCGAGAGATTGCAGAAATTGATATAGCGGTAAATGCTGTGACCAAGGGCGAATACTCTCATTTTATGGAGAAGGAAATATACGAGCAGCCTGACGCTGTTGCCAACACCATTAATGGCAAGTTAGGAGAAGACGATGTGCTGGACAATATTTTCGGCCTAGGCTCGTCTGAAGCATTCAAAGACATCAAAAGAATTCAATTTGTTGCATGCGGCACCAGTCTTCACGCAGGAAAAGTTGGAAGATTTTGGTTTGAAAAAATTGCCCAAATCCCATGCTACGTTGATTTTGCAAGCGAGTATCGCTACAGAGATCCTTTGGTTGAAGAGGGCACGCTGTTTGTCACCATCTCTCAATCTGGAGAAACAGCAGACACTTTGGCAGCCCTAAGGTATGCGCAGCAAAAAGATTATCTCAGCACCCTATCAATTTGTAACGTTCCAACAAGTTCCCTTGCCCGAGAATCTGAACATGTTCTTTTTACCAACGCTGGTCCTGAAATAGGGGTTGCCTCCACCAAAGCATTTACCACCCAACTCGCAGGCTTGATGTTGCTGGCCATGTCGATTGCAAAAAGTTTGGGTCGAGACAAAAACCTCAGAAAAAATCTACCCAACGAGCTCAGAGCTTTGCCTGGGGTCATTAGAGAAACCCTAAAGCTTTCAGATGAAATTTCAAAAATTGTTCCCAATATTGCTGACAAGCACAATGCGTTGTTTCTTGGCCGAGGAATGTTCTTTCCGATTGTTCAAGAGGGCGCTTTAAAGCTCAAAGAAATTTCATACATTCACGCAGAAGCTTACCCAGCCGGAGAGCTTAAGCACGGACCATTAGCGCTAGTGGATGATCAAATTCCAGTGGTTGCACTATCACCAGAGGACACTCTGACAGAAAAGCTTGTCTCTAATTTAGAAGAGGTGAAGGCCAGAGGTGGAACCCTCTATGTCTTTGGCGGCGGTAACTCTAAAATTCATATTGAGCGTGGAGCTTTTATTCAAATGCCGGCATGCAGTGAATTGCTCGCACCAATCATTTACACCATCCCACTTCAAATACTCGCTTATCAAGTAGCCTGTCAACGCGGAACAGACGTTGACCAACCAAGGAACTTAGCCAAGTCAGTGAC
>Ga0209137_1000059_pt1 | contig 121633 bp, 113 predicted proteins | sample SaaInl5LU_22_DNA_FD_184642 | JGI IMG/M metagenome (GOLD analysis project Ga0209137, IMG submission 184642) | Marine microbial communities from expanding oxygen minimum zones in the Saanich Inlet - ESP_105LU_22_DNA (SPAdes) (version 2) | ecosystem: Environmental > Aquatic > Marine > Intertidal...
TTTGATGCCAAAGATATCACTGTTGGCCCCATTGCCAGAGTGAAAATCCCCCAACGTGTGCCGGTCGGATTTCACGCCTGGTGGAGCTGTGGTGAACAGCTCTGGAAGTGATCGTCAGAGGCTTTGATCTATGAGTCAGGCAGAAAAAAACAGTCTGACCAGCAAGGCCAGCTCGATTAATCGAGCGCTTGATCAGATAGGCGATAAATGGTGTCTGTTAATTTTGCAGGAAGTGTTCTGGGGTATTAACACTTTCAACCAGATGCACCAAGCCACCGGGGCGTCGCGAGGGGTTTTAACTGATCGACTGGACTGGTTGCAGTCGATTGACTGTCTGCAAAAACATCATGGCGATAATGGTCGGCCCATCTATCACCTCACCCGGAAGTCTATGGAGCTCTACCAGACCGCCCTGATGGCAATTAGTTGGGAGCGAAAATATTTCACGAATCCCAATCTCGACTCGGTAGAGCTGGTGCACCGCGTCTGTGGTAAAGCGTTTTCTCCGCAAATGCAGTGCCGCAGCTGTGACCAGGCAGTTGCGCTTAATGATGTGCAATTCAGGCCAGGTTCGGGCGCTGGTCAGGACCAACGGCCGATTAAAACCCGACGTCGTTCGCCAGCCGCCAGCCGCTCGGGTGAGAGTGTTAAAAACCTCTATATCAATCTGGTTAATCTGCTCGGTGACCGCTGGACAGCCAATATTATTGCGCTGGCCTTTCACGGCTTGACGCGCTTTGATGACTTTATTCGTGAACTGCCTGTGGCCACCAATATTCTCAGCGACAGATTAAAACTGTTGGTCGATGCTGGCGTCCTGTGTAAACAGTCCTACCAGCAGAGTCCATTGCGCTATGAGTATCATCTGACAGATAAAGGCCGTGACCTGTTTCCCTTTTTTACTGCGTTGCTCAGCTGGGGCGACAAGTGGTGTGAGACCGGCCGTGGTGCACCTATGCTGTTATCTCATACTCCCTGCGGCAGTGACCTAATTGGTGATGTTGTCTGTGACCAGTGCGGTGGTCGACTGTTTGGCAGAGATGTGAAATTTAGCTGACTATAGCTGAGTGCAAATGATGCTAACGCAACCGTGCTTAGGCTTGCCCGGTCTGCGTAAAACGGTATGATACCGGCCTTATTAAAATCATTCTGTTTCCTGGAGTTACCCTAGATGAGCATTAAGTCAGACAACTGGATTTGCCGCATGGCCGAGCAGCACAAAATGATCGAACCATTTGAGTCCGGTCAGGTGCGTTATTCTGGAGAGCAGCGTGTGATTTCCTATGGTACGTCCAGTTACGGCTATGATGTCCGCTGTGCCAGTGAGTTTAAAATCTTTACCAATATCCACTCAAAAACAGTTGATCCAAAAAACTTTGATGACGACGCCTTTGTCGATGTCACGGGCGATTACTGTATTATCCCGCCCAACTCTTTCGCCCTCGCCCGCACCGTCGAATATTTCAGAATTCCGCGCTCAGTACTGACTATTTGTCTCGGCAAATCAACCTACGCTCGCTGCGGAATTATCGTTAATGTGACTCCTCTGGAGCCAGAGTGGGAAGGGCACGTTACCTTGGAATTTTCTAACACCACTAATCTTCCAGCCAAGATCTACGCCAACGAAGGCGTTGCTCAGATGCTGTTCTTCGAGTCCGATGAGGTCTGTGCGACATCGTATGCCGATCGCGGTGGCAAGTATCAGGGGCAGACTGGTGTGACGCTGCCCAAGACCTGATTAAGACTGGTTTTTTCCCGCTTTCTTCCCGTTAAGGATTTAACAGGGCGTCTCGCAAGGCTGTGGCTTGCTGCTGCACACGCTTGGTGTTTTCGGGCCCTGCACGCAGTAGCTGTTTTTGGATTGGCAGCAATGATTCAAGAGCCGGATCGGCAAACTTGTAAACCACAGAGTCTCGGGTCAGCTTGATTGGTTCGACGACGATAGGCGTTGTCAGAATCACATCGATAGCCTGCAAAATAATTCCATCCATCTGCCTCGGGTTGTAACCCATTTCCGAGAAAGCACTCTCAAGCAATGGTCGGATAAAGTGGAACATCTTTGCGATGGAGTCCATCGGCAGGCTGACAATTGTGTTGACTGTGCGGTTATAGCGCTCGTAGTTGCCGGCATTTAACCAGATAACGCCATCGCTGCTATGGGTTGCAAATTTGCCCTCTGCCGGGGTGAGCGGAAATACCTTTGTCAGCGTTACGCCATTTGATAAGCCATCGATATAGCTGGCACTGCGCCGCAACAGATCATCGGTTTTGATCCATTTCGAAAACTCAGGTTTGCTACTGATCAGCAGCAGGCGTTCACGGATAAAGTCGTCGCTTGTGTCCAGAGAGGGAAGCGCAGGCGGCTCGGTGACGAGTTTAATCTCCGCTTCCGCAGCAGGTTCTGATTCTGCAGGCGTGGGAATCTCGGCTTCTGGTATTACTGGCGCCTGCACGGCGGCCTCAGCTACTGGTTCCGGTACGGCGATCATTTCCGCATCTGCGTCCTGCTGTCGCTGTGCATTAAGCAGAACCGCAGCAATAATAATCACGGCAATAAGGGTGCCGACGATAAAGATCATATTGTTGGAGCTGGATTTTTTGCTTGCTCGGGTCATAGTTTGCTGCCGTCCATTGTTTTCATTTCGGTAATATTTTTATCTTGTTCAAGAGGAACCACGCTTTGGCTGTTAACAACCGCACTGCGTAATTCAAGTGTATGGCTGTCGCCATTTTGAGACTGTTCCAGTTTCACAATCAAGTAGTTCCAGTCGTTTGCCAGCCAGGCAGTAAAGCGACGATTGTCATCGCTGACCTTTTCAATTTTTACGGTGTTTAATGGGCCGATGGCGGTCTGCAGAATTTCTTCGGCGACAATCTGATAGTGATATTGTTTAAGCTTTCCCCGCGAAATAACAGCATAGGAAAACTGTTTTTTCCCGGCTTCCAGATCACGTCGTAACTGCAGTCGATGAGTGATCATATCCAGCTGCCCCGGTTGCAGAACAGTCTCTTTGGTGTGGTCGCCCTTGCGGTATTGCACCCTTTTATTGGCCCAGTCAAACTGTTGCACTTCTCTGCGCGTGCGGCCGAGCACAGAGCGGATATAGTGGTATTCAGTGGGTTGTATTTGCTGGTCGTCGGTGAGGCTAAAGGTGCTCTGCTCGTCGATTTTACCGAGAAAATTTTCTGCGACCAGGCTCTCGCGGTAAACGCCCGGTTCAATTTCTTCGAGGCGCTGCACGGCATCAATATTCAGGCCGCTGAATTTGGCGGAGTAGTTTGCTTTGAAGAGACTGATCGGCGCTGGCGAGTTTTCGCTGATTGCAATTGCCGGCATCAGTGCAATCAGGAGTGCAGTCAGGCCAAGCGATAGTAGTCTGGCGGGACTGGTGTAGGTGCTGTTCTTCAATACCGACACTAAATTGACCTCAGTGTAATGTTCGCGACTGGCCTTAGAGTAACAGAATCGCACTTGGTTCGCTGCGGCTGAATATTTTCCCCTGCGCTTTTTAAGCTCGCCTGCGTGTGGTTACTCGCCTGCTCCGGGGTGCTCAGCTATTTCAACACTGACTCCACCTTCCGGTAGCAGTTCATTGTCGAGAATAACATGACCTTCGCGTAATTCTAGGCGGCCCTGACAGAACCATTCGGCTGCCAGTGGATAAATCTGGTGCTCAAAACCCAGTACTCGCGAGGCCAAACTCTCGGCTGTATCGTTCGACTCCAGAGGTACTTTTGCCTGAACAATTGCCGGGCCGCCATCCAGCTCGGGAGTGACAAAGTGCACGGTGGCGCCGGCTTCGCTATCACCGGCATCGATGGCGCGCTGATGGGTGTGCAAGCCGGGGTATTTGGGCAGCAGTGACGGGTGAATATTGATCAGGCGGCCGAGGAAACGATTGACAAACTGTGGCGTCAGAATCCGCATAAAACCGGCTAGTACGACCAGGTCCGGCGAAAAACTGTCGATCACATCGGCCAGTGCCGCGTCGAACTCGCTGCGCGACTCAAAGCTGCTGTGATCGACAACGATATTCGGAATCGCTGCCGCGGCTGCGCGTTCCAGACCTTTGACTCCTGGGCGGTTGCTGAGCACCGCGACTAAGGTGCCGTTTATTGACTCATCTGCGCAGCGATCAATAAAGGACTGCAGATTCGAGCCGCTTCCAGAGATCAGGACAACAATGCGTCGCTTACCCATCAACTGGTCATTCATCAGCCGAGTCCGACTAACTGAACCTGTTCTTCGCCTTCTTCAAGCGCTGAGATAACGCCTAGTTCAAATGCGTTTTCGCCGCTGGCCTTCAACATTGCCAGCGCCTCTTGTGTGCGCGCCGCTGGAACACAGATCACCATGCCAACACCACAGTTAAGGGTGCGGTGCATTTCGTGTTCATCGATATTGCCACCCTGTTGCAACCAGTCGAACACAGCCGGCCGCTTCCAGGCCGTCGCGTCGATAACCGCCTTGGTATTGTCCGGCAGCACGCGGGGGATATTTTCCAGTAACCCGCCACCGGTGATGTGTGCCAGAGCATTGACCTGAGACTTTTTGATCAACTCGAGCAGCGGTTTGACGTAGATGCGAGTCGGCTTCATCAGCAGATCGATCAGTGGCTCTCCGTCGAGTTGCACGGTGGCTGGATCGGTCTGGGTGACTTCCAGCACTTTGCGGATCAGTGAGTAACCGTTGGAGTGGGGGCCGCTTGATGCCAGGCCAATCAAGCTGTCGCCGATGCTGACTTTGGAGCCATCGATCAGTTCAGATTTTTCCACAATGCCGACACAGAAACCGGCCAGGTCATAATCTTCCCCTTCATACATGCCTGGCATTTCAGCGGTTTCGCCGCCGATCAGTGAGCAACCGGAGAGGTCACAGCCATCAGCAATACCATTGATTACTGCGGCAGCCGTGTCGATATCGAGTTTGCCGGTGGCGTAGTAGTCAAGGAAAAACAGTGGTTCGGCGCCACACACGATCAGATCATTAACGCACATAGCCACCAGATCGATGCCGACAGTGTCGTGTTTGCCGTGGTTGAGGGCCAGCCGCAGCTTGGTGCCAACCCCATCGGTTCCAGAGACCAGTACCGGTTGCTGGTAACCTGAGGGCAATTCAAACAGCGCGCCAAATCCTCCCAGGCCGGCCAACACTTCTGGACGTCTTGTGCGCTTGGCGGCGCCCTTAATTTTTTCGATCAGTGCATTACCGGCATCGATGTCGACACCTGCGTCTTTATAGCTGAGTGATTTACTGTTTTCTGTCATGGCCCAAGCCTTCTTTTAAGAATGGGGTATTTTAGAGACAGTGGACCTACTTTTCATCAAGCACTGATATAATGTTGCAAAATTTCCGGAGAAAAACCGTTGAAACGGACATTAATTTTGCTTTTTGCCCTATTTTGCTCGCCGGCAATGGCTGAACAGGTCTCCGAGCTATACAACGGCCGCATTTTGGTGGCAGATCAGACTGAGGAATTGAGACAGCAGGGCCTGCGTCAGGCGCTTGAACAAGTTCTGATTAAACTCTCGGGCAACAGCAAAATCATGCAGCTGCCAGGTATTAAGGAAGCCACCGCCAACCCTGAAAATTTTATTTCCAGCGTCGGTTACACGGCATTGGCTGATGTGAGTGCCGATGTCATTACCCGAGACCCTGATCTGTCTGGTCAGGCGCTCGCCGATGAGCTCCCCAAGTTTACCCTGCAGGTGAGTTTCTCCTCCCAGGCCATCGACCAACTTATTCACTGGGCGCAGTTTCCGGTGTTGCCGGTCGAGCGTCCCAGACTGCTGTTTTGGCTGGTGCGCGATGATGCAGACAGTGGTCGCCAGTTTGTGACCGAGCAGGACTTTCCCGAATTTACCCAGCGCTTTGATGCGGTTATGCATGATCGTGCGATTCCGTATCGCTGGCCGGTTCTGGATCTCGAGGACCAGCTTTCACTGTCGGTCAACGAAGCCTGGGGTATGCGTGAACAGACAATCGATACCGCCTCGCGACGCTATGATGTTGACGGTTGGGCGCTGCTGCGATTTTTTACGACCACATCGGGCGAGGCTAGGGGCAGTTGGCGCTATCATCTGGGTGAGCAGAGCGGCTTTGGCGATGTGCGCGCTCCCAGCAGCGAGGCATTTTTATCCCTTGCTATCAATGATCTGGTCGACGCCATGGCAACCCATCTGACCTATATACCGCAGACCGATATCAATACGCTGGCGCTGCAGTTTAATCAGGTTGATTCCTACGCTAACTACCGCGCGCTACTGGAACAATTGCAAAGCCTGAAGTTGGTACAGTCGATCCATGTCACAGCGGTGCAGGGAAGTCGTCTGTTTGTCAGTGTCGATATCGATGGTGGCGTCGACCTGCTTATCTCCGCACTGGAGCGCAGCGGACGTCTGACCAATCAGACATCTCAGGCCAAGCGCTTTAGTGGAAACCTGGAATTTGACTGGATTGCCAAGTGAATAACTTTCAACAATTGAGTTTGGGTGTCAAATTGGACAACCAGGCGACCTTCGACAATTTTTATGCTCCCAATGGCACGCCGCAGCATTTGGCGAAGATGTTGTTGCAGGATGAGGGCAAACAGTATGCCTATATCTGCGGTTCATCCGGGACCGGTCTGTCTCATCTATTGCAGGCGGTATGCCACAAGCACAGCTTGCGTCCAGGTGTCGGTGCGGCAATTTATCTGCCGTTAAAAGAGCTGGTCGATTACCCGCCAGAGCAGGTTCTGCAGGGGTTGGACGCTTCGGCAATCGTATGTCTGGATGATCTCGATCAGGTAGCCGGTCGCGAGACGTGGCAGGCGCCGTTGTTTAATCTGTTTAATCGCTGTAGTGAGTCAGGTACACGTCTACTGATTACCGCTCATACCTTGCCGGATTTTCTCGAGGTGATGTTGGAGGATTTGCTGTCGCGTTTAAAGTCAGGCATTTCTCTACAGCTGATAGATTATAAAGATGCCGATCTGCGCCGACTGTTGCAACATCGCGCCAGTGGTTTGGGGCTCTATCTCTCCGATGAAGCGGCACTGTTTTTGCTGCACCGACTGCCGCGCAATAGCCATGTGTTGTTGCAGGCGCTCGAGAAACTTGATGGACTATCTCTGCGCGAGCAGCGCCGCTTGACGCTGCCCTTTGTTAAGTCCGCTCTCGACCTCTAGCCAGTCAAATCGTTACCCTGCAAAACCGCTCTGCCGGGGTTATCTACAGCGGACAGTTTTCGCAATAGACGTAAATATGGTTTGGGTCATTCAAACGGTTAAGCAGCTGCAAGGGTTGCATCGCTGCCGTCAACTGATGTTGCAAGCTGGCCGGCAGCCAGCTGTTTAAACCCAGAGCAGAGATCCCCGCTTTAACATTGCCGCTGATTTGCATCATCAGCTGCTCGGCAAAGCTCAGCGGTTTGTGCCGATAATTGACGGTGTAATCGCTGATGCCGGCAAGCGAAGCGGCACTGGCTATGGCATCTTGAAGGTCACCCAACTGATCAACCAAACCAAGTTGCAGCGCTTTTTCTCCTGTCCAGACACGCCCCTGGGCAATTTCATGCACCGCTTCAGGTGTCGATTTGCGGGCATTGGCCACCAGAGTCAGAAAGCGTGAATAGACGTGCTCAACACCGGATTGGAGAATGACTTTTGTCTCGTCAGTCATCGGCCGGTCTATCTGCATCATGCCAGCAATATTGGTGGTGCCGACGCCATCTGAGTAGACCCCGAGTGCTGCGAGTGAATCTTCAAAGGTTGGAATCACGCCAAAAACACCGATAGATCCGGTGATAGTAGTGGACTGAGCGACGATTTGATCAGACTCGGTCGCAATCCAATAGCCTCCTGACGCCGCGTAGCTACCCATCGAGACGATTACCGGGATATCTTTTTTGCGCACTGCGGCGATGGCATCACGAATCACATCCGAGGCAAATGCACTGCCGCCAGGGCTGTCTACACGCAAGACCACAGCCTTGACTTGATCGTCTTCTTCGATAGCGGAGAACACCTCTGCGAGCGAATCGCCACCGACAGTTCCATCGGGTTGATTGCCGTCGAGGATGGTGCCACTGGCGACCACCACGGCAATCTCAGGTTTATTCTGATTGGCTTTTTTAAGTGACTCCAGTTTGGCGTGATTGAGATAGGCCGACATCGAGACCATATCTAAATTGTTATCGCTGTTAGGTAATATCTGTTTGAGATAGGCATTGGTTTCACTGCGCGTGGCAATTCGATCAACCAGGCCTTGTTTGAGTGCCAGTGTGGCAATATCACCATTTACCTCGGTCAGGCGCAGATGCATATTGTTGGCCAGATCGTTGAGTGCGCCCGTGGGCAGACCACGCAATTGCTCGACTCTGGAGGTGTAAAACTGCCACAGAGAGGTGATCAACTCACGGCGATCTTCTCGGGCCTCGGGAGACATGCTGTTACCTATGTAAGGCTCGACCGCACTCTTGTATTTGCCGACGCGGAAGATATGCATATTGACCTTGAGCTTATCAAGCGCTTCTTTGTAGAAGCTGCCGTAAGAGCCAAACCCGGTAAGCATAATGCGGCCCATGGGGTTGATAATAATTTCGTCGGCGTGGGCAGCGAGAAAATATTGCGATTGGGAAAAATTATCGCCGATTGCAATAACCGGTTTACCGCTCAGTTTGAAGCGCTGCAGCGCATTGCTAATCTCTTCCAGTTTGGCGACGCCAGCGCCGGCCATATAGTTAGTGTCAAGCAACAGGTGGGTGATGCGCTCGTCGTAGCGAGCCTTGTCGAGCACCTCGACGATATCCTGCACCAGTGTTTCAGCATCGAGTTGGTTGCCCTGGGACAGCAATTCACCAAGTGGATCAATATAGGAGCGCTGATCAACAAGGGTACCGCTGGGGGCGACATAGAGTGTTCCGCGATCCGGTATTGGCTGAAGATCGTCGACAAACAGGCCCGCGACGACGGTAATAAAAAACACCACCACGGCAAGGCTGATCATATAGCGAATGGCGCTGATAATATTGCCGATAAACCGAAACACTCTGCGGATCACACCGGGCTTTTCACTCATCTCATTAATCCTTTGACTTGGTTTCCACTTACTTTTGCTCGGTCATTATGTAACCGGCTGTGTGCGCCTTGGCGCAGACCTGCTCATTGTTTGCTTTGTTATTGGCTTTGTTCCTGGGCGTGTATCTGGCTGCCAAGTGCCTGTTTCCAGCGCGCATACATCATCGCCGCGTTAAACAGGATCACTGTCAGCGCCAGCTCCACCCAGTCGAGAGGCTTTGGTGCCGGGCCGGCGAGGTTGTCTATTGCCATGGCGAAGTACATCAAGATCACAAAGCAGATCCAGATTAGCGTGCGGGTGTTGTTGCTGATCAGGCCGGGAATAAAAATCATCAGTGGGAACAGACAGAGAAAGTAAATCACCGCAGGCGCACCTTGCAGCCAGGCATTTGCAGCCAGCGTCAGCAACATCAGATAAAAACTCAGCTGGGTAAGTGGACGGGCGATATTAATTTTGCTTTGTAGGGTCATTTCAGTTTGCTCCATTTAATTGCGCAGCCAACTGTGCCACACGTTTTCCCTGTGCTCGACAGAGGGCAATTTCGTCACTGCTCAGAGTGTCGTTTTCCACATGGCTGGCGCCGTAGGGAGTGCCGCCACGGGTGGTGCTGTGCAGGCTTGGCTCGGAGTAGGGAATGCCGGTAATCAGCATGCCGTGGTGTAATAGCGGGATCATCATCGACAGCAGTGTGCTCTCCTGTCCGCCGTGCAGGCTGGAGGTTGAGGTAAATACGCCGGCGGGTTTGTTGATCAGACTTCCATTGGCCCAGAGCCCGGCGCTGCCATCGATAAAATACTTCAACGGTGCCGCCATATTGCCAAACCGTGTTGGGCTGCCGATCAGCAGGCCACTGCAGTGGGTCAGGTCATCTTCGCTGCAGTAGAGGTCGCCACTGTCGGGAATATCCTCTTCAATGGCTTCGCAGACTGCAGATACCGCCGGTACCGTGCGCAGACGTGCCTCCATGCCGGCACTTTCTACGCCCTGGGCAATCTCCTCTGCAAGCTTTTTTACATGGCCATTGCGACTGTAATAGAGCACCAAAATATAGTTGTCTGACATTATAAAACCTCCAGTACGCATTCAGGTGGCCGGCCGATGGCAGCGCGGTTGCCGTTGACCACAATCGGTCGCTCTATTAATTTTGGCGAGTTGGCCATAGCCTCTATCAGCTGCTGTTCCGAGAGACTGGTGTCGGCAAGATTTTGATCTTTATATTCCTGCTCACTTCTGCGCAGCAGTTGTCGCGCAGTCAGGCCAAGTTGTTGCAACAGTGTGGCAATGGTTTGTGCGCTGGGTGGCGTCTCCAGATAGAGCACAATCTCTGGTTCCAGTCCCTGGTCTTGCAGCAGGCTTAGGGTTTGTCGAGATTTCGAACAGCGTGGATTGTGGTAAATAGTCGGCATCGTCTATGTTTTAGGCTGTAATGAGTTAAGTTGCCATTGTAATGGCAAATGCGTTTAAACAGAACGGGAGGTTCAATAGCATGATCAGTCAATTAGTGACTACCTTGCGCAGGCTGCCGCAGAAAATTGTCAGTTGTATTGGTTTTTTGGCTTATGCCGGCAAGCGTTTTCAGCGAGACGGCTGCCCACAGAGTGCCGCCGCACTAACGTATATGAGTCTGTTTGCAGTCGTGCCGATGTTGACTCTGATGTACAGCATGTTTTCTCTGGTGCCGGCATTTCAGGAGCTTGGGAGCCAGGTCGAGGGGTTTATTTTTTCCAAATTCTTACCCAGCAGTGGCCAGGAGATTACCCGCTATCTGGCCGATTTTTCGACCCAGGCGCGCAAGTTGAGTGGTGCCGGGGTGCTGATTATTTTGCTTACCGCTTTTTTAATGCTGAGCAATATTGAGAAGAGCTTCAACCATATCTGGGCCACCACCGGCGGTCGTAAAGGGCTGAGTGGGTTTCTCGCCTACTGGGCGGTTCTCAGTCTCGGGCCATTATTGCTGGCTGCGGCGGTCATCATGAACACCTATTTGATGTCATTTAAATTAATCGTCAATCAGGTCGACAGTCTCGGTGTGGCCGCACTGTTATTTTCCTATCTGCCCTGGTTACTGATCTGGGTCGCTTTCACGTTGCTCTACGTGGTGGTGCCAAACTGCAAGGTGAGGGTCGCCCATGCGTTGTTTGGTGGTTTGGTCACGGCGCTGCTGTTTGAGTCTGCCAAATCACTGTTTGGCCTGGTGGTGGCCCATTCAATTTATAGCAACGTATATGGAGCGTTTGCGGTGATTCCGCTGTTTCTAATTTGGGTTTATCTGCTCTGGGTATTAATTTTATTCGGTGCTGAGTTGGTGCGCAGCCTAGAAACCTTCCGCGTGCAGGATGCCGCTGCTGAGCTTCCCGATCTTCTGGCCCTGACAGTGATCCTGTGGCACTGTTGGCGCAGGCAGCAAAAGGGGCTGAGTCTGGTGGATGGATCGTTGAACGCTACCGGGCTTAATAGCGAACAGTGGCGGCGTTTGCGCAATCTATTGCTCGAGCGGCATATTCTTGAGAAAACAGCCAGGGGGCGCTATGTAATGATTCGCGATCTGGCAGCGATCCGACTGGCAGATATGAATAGCTGGCTCGGACAAGAGTTTTGTGGCGTGGAACAGTCGACCAGTGAAAAATTGCGCAAGTTGCATCCCTGGATCGATAGTTACGAGAGGCTGATGCAAGAAAACCGTCAGGCCATCGAACGGAATATGACGCTGAATCTGCAAACATTATTTGCCAGTCAAATCAGTTCGGCTGATACTGGCCACTGATAAAAGAGAGAGAATCATGCATACCTCATTACCGCGACGAATCACGCCGCTTTATGCTCTGTTAATCGGCCTTGTTATGACGGCCTGCGGTGGCGACGCCGGCTATCCGCTAATTGAGGGTGGCAGTTATAATTTTAAAAATTCGCAGGGTAAATACACCCTGATCAACTACTGGGCAGAATGGTGTAAGCCCTGCCGGATCGAGATTCCGGAGCTGAATAGACTGGCCGCTGAACATCCTGATCAGGTCACTGTTTTAGGTGTCAATTACGATAATGAGCAGGGCGAGGTGTTGCACCGACAGCTGGATAAACTCGGAATTCAATTTAAATCTCTGGCCGTTGATCCACGTGCCGAATGGGAGTTGGAGCGTGCCCAGGTGCTGCCCGAAACGCTGGTTATCAACAGCGATGGCGAGCTGGTGAAACGCCTGATCGGGCCGCAGACCCTGGAATCATTAAAAGCGTTTGTTGAATAATCGGTGCGTACCTAAAGTGGGTATGGTTGATGCGAGTAAGCAGCGCGTAAGCTTCCCTCAGCTGTCCTGACCTATGTGTGCAAACAGCCTGATCGAGTTAATGGGGTCAGCTTCAATTTTCAGTTAGATAAAGAGGGGAAAGAAATGAAAGACCTGCGAAAATTTTATATCAACGGTGAGTGGGTTCAGCCCCTTCATGAAAATGATCTGGCCGTTGAAAACCCCGCCACAGAAGAGATGCTGGCCACTATTTCTCTTGGCAGTGCAGCGGATGTTGATCGCGCTGTTGCCGCAGCCAAGGCAGCTTTTCCCATCTACTCGCAATACAGTGTCGAGCAGCGCATCGCCCTGATGGAAAAGCTGCTGCAAATCTATATGGATCGCTACGACGAAATGGCTGTGTCTATCTCCATGGAGATGGGTGCGCCGATCTCGTTCGCCTCGGCGGCGCAGGCAGATTGTGGTCGCGGACATATCAGCGCGGCATTAGAGGCGCTGAAAACCTATGAATTTGAACGTCAGGTTGGCAACACATTGGTGGTCAAAGAGCCGATTGGGGTTTGCGGATTTATCACCCCGTGGAACTGGCCGATCAATCAGATTAGCTGCAAAGTTGCACCGGCACTGGCCACTGGCTGCACAATGGTGCTCAAGCCCAGTGAGATTGCACCGATTTCCGGTTATCTATTTACCGAAATGATGGATCAGGCCGGTTTCCCCGCTGGTGTTTACAATATGGTTAACGGTGATGGCCCTGAAGTGGGCGCTGCGATTTCCAGCCATCCCGATGTCGATATGGTCTCATTTACCGGCTCCACCCGGGCCGGGGTTTTGGTGGCAAAGGCTGCAGCCGAAACGGTTAAGCGGGTGACCCAGGAATTGGGTGGTAAATCGCCGAATATTATCTTTGAAGATTCAGATCTTGAGAAAGCTGTCAGTGCTGGTGTGACCAATATGATGTCGAACACCGGACAGTCCTGTAATGCGCCGTCGCGGATGTTGGTCCACGAGTCAGTCTATGATCAGGCTGTTGAAATTGCTCGTCAGACCGCGGCACAGGTTGCCGTTGGACAGCCGGTTAATGAGGGCTGGCATATCGGTCCGCTTTCCAGCCGCGTGCAGTTTGACAAGGTGCAGGCTTTGATTGCCAAGGGGATTGATGAAGGTGCCGAAGTTGTAACTGGTGGTTTAGGCAAGCCCGAGGGCCTCGAGACAGGTTATTTTGTCAAACCTACCGTGTTCGCCGGGGTGAATAATCAGATGACTATTGCCCGCGAAGAGATTTTCGGTCCGGTGTTATGCATGATTCCGTTTGCCACTGAAGAGCAGGCGATTGAAATAGCCAACGACACGCCCTACGGTTTGGCTGCCTACTTCAGTACCTCCGATGCACAGCGTGCAAAACGCGTTGCCGGAAAACTGCGTGCCGGTATGATCAGTCTCAACAGTGCCTCGCAAAATTACACTGCGCCGTTTGGGGGCTACAAGCAGTCTGGCAATGGCCGCGAGTGGGGCGAATTTGGCTTTGATGATTTTCTTGAGATTAAAGGTATCAGTCGCCCGGGAGAATAAAGCGCCAGGTCGGTCGGGTTGCTCGCGATTACTCTGTGGATGGTGGTTTGTTTGCAGAGACCTTATACAGCAGCCCGCCGACCACAATCATGGCAACCCCAATCCAGCCCTCCATCGGGCGCGATAGTAAAACATAGACCAATGTCCATAACGTTACGCTGAGATAGATCAGCGGTGAGAAAGGGTAGGCGAAGGTTCTGTAGGCTCCGGCAACAGAGTGATTTTTCCAGCGTAAGACAAATACCCCGAGCACGGCGAAAAGGGTATTCACCCCAAGCACAAAGCTCGAAAAAACCAATACCGATTCAAATGTCGAGCTGAGAATAAAAAGCAGTGCCAATAACCCCTGAAAGATAATTGCGCTCATCGGCACGCCGTGGCGATTACATCGCGACAACATCGAAAACAGCTTAAAGTCTTCGCCAATTACCTGTAACACACGCGGCCCGGCCATGGTCATGGCGCTAACCGTGGAGATCAGCAGTAGCGCCAACACTGCACCCATCGCCTTTCCGGCGTTGGCACCCAGAGCATGGTCGGCAACAATTACGCCCACTTCCAGCTTGCCCTCGAGAATCGCAATAGGCGCTGCGCTGAGAAAGGTAAAGTTGAGAAGTAGATAGAGCAGCATTACCAGACCGGTGCCGATAAACAGCACAATCGGCAAATTGCGCTGTGGATTGTCGAGCTCGCTGGTGACATAGGTGGCGGCATTCCAGCCAGTGTAAGCATAGTTGACATAGATCAGCGCTACCGCAAAAGCACCGCTAAAAATCAGGTCGCCATCCCCTTGGGCAGGCAGAAAGCTCACTTCCTGTGGCGAGCCGCCCCAGAAAAAGATCACCACGCAGAAGAACACAATTAATAACACTTTGAGAGCAGTGAAAATCTGCTGCACAGTGCTGCTGGTCTGGCGTGAGAGACAGTGAACGGCGGTCAGAAAGATAACCAGTGAAACCGCAGCCCAGGTTGGCGAAAGCTGCGGAAATACCGCAGTCAGGTAGGCGCCAAAGGTCATGGCAGCCAGTGCAACCGGCGCGGCAAAGCCAACAGTGGCTGATACCCAGCCGGAGATAAATCCGGCGCCAGGATGGTAGAGCCGTGAGAGAAAATTGTACTCGCCGCCAGAGCGGGGCAGGTTGGCGCCGAGTTCGGCGTAGGTCAATGCTCCACAGAGTGCGGTGAGACCGCCGACAAACCATAGCATCATCAACACAAATGCTGACTGAATACCTAATAGTTGGAATCCGAGACTGGTAAATACACCGGTGCCAACCATATTGGCGACGACCACCGAAATGGCGGTAGTCCTAGAAAATTTTTCCATGAGTATTGTGGCACCTGAGTGGTTATTATTGGCCCAAAGCTGGTGTCAACTCTACAGCAGCACACGCACTGGTGCATCAAATACTCCAAGGTCACGAAATCACCAATATCGGGTGGATGTCTATTGCATACTAACGCGTGTGCCTATCTCTGAGACACCAATATGGTTACACTTATTTGGCACTCAATAGGGTCAGAAAGCGTGGTCAGAAAACAATAAAAAATAACAACAAGAAATAACAAAAATAAAGAGGTGAAAAATGCAATCAGCACTGCGTGTTGCGACAGTAGTGATTGGTCTGAGCATGCTACTCGGGGCCCTGACCTTTATCTTCGCGCCGGTATCGATGGAACCCCATTTCTCAATCGTAGCCAGTCGCCTCGACGGGTTGGGCACGCTGCGCGGTGACCTCGGTGGGCTGTTTCTGGGGCTGGCTATTTTTACCCTCTATGGCTCGCGTCGCGGCAATAGCTCATGGCTGCTAGTTCCGGTGGTGTTTTTATTGACCATTTTATTTGGCCGCATTCTGCATATAGCCATCGACGGTCTATCGCAGCCGGCTATTCGCTCAACAGTAATTGAAATTGTTGGCATCCTGATATTAGAGATGGCGCGCCGCAAGCTCGGTGCCGAGATCAGTGGAGATCAAAGTGCATGAAAAAGTTATTATTCCTTTCAACGTTACTTGTTACTGCCAGCACTGTTTCGGTGGCAGATGATAAATCGACTCTTCAGACTCAAGTTTATTTTGGTGATACGCATCTGCATACCTCCTACTCATTTGATGCTTTCCTGAATAATAATCACAGCGCCGATCCCGACACGGCCTATCGCTGGGCCAAAGGTCAGCCGGTTGTGCATCCCTATAACCGAGCACGAGTGCAGATTGAAACGCCGCTGGATTTTCTGGTGGTCAGTGATCACGCTGAAATGCTTGGGGTAATGAAGGCCGTACGCAACGACAGTGATCTTTTTGAAGACCTGGGTTTGTGGCGAAATATCAAGCGCTGGATTGCGATGCGGATGATGAATAATGCGATTGACGAGGATACCGGGCTGCAATTTTTTGCGCGTTTCTTGCCGGTTACGCCACCGACTGAGGGGCATGTGGATCCGGTTGCCGATCCTAGCAACAATATCAGCGATGTCGATATTTTCGGTGATACCAGTGGCGTCGGCAGCGCCGCCTGGCAGGATATTGTTGCCACTGCGGAGCGTCATAATGATCCGGGCACATTTACTAGTTTGATTGGCTGGGAATGGAGCTCGATTCCCACTGGTGCCAATCTTCACCGCATTGTGATCAGCCCGGATGGAGGAGAAACCGCCACGCAATACCTCCCCTATGGCTCAGACCAGAGTCAATATCCTGAAGATCTCTGGGCCTGGCTGGACAGTACCCAGCAGCGCACCGGCGCGCGCTTTTTGGCGATTCCGCATAACTCGAATATCTCCAAAGGCTATATGTTTGACAGCACAACCTTGAAAGGTGAGCCCATTAGCGCAGAGTATGCCGAGCGACGCATTCGCTGGGAGCCGATCGTAGAAGTTACCCAGATTAAGGGTGACAGCGAAACGCGAAGTGAGTTCTCCCCGGAGGATGAATTTGCCGATTTTGAGAGCTATGAGCATTATATTCAGCGCGGTCAAACAAGTTATAACCCCATGGCTGCCGACTATATTCGTCCAGCACTGAAAAGAGGCTTGGCGATTGGGCAGCAGGTTGGTGTCAACCCTTACAAATTCGGCCTGATCGGTTCGACCGATGCGCACACTGGTTTGTCTTCATCCGAGGAAAACAATTTCTGGGGCAAAATGGCGAAGGACTCTACGCCGGAGACAAAGGAGCGTCAGGGCAAAAGTGCCGTCAGTAGCAATGGTTGGGATATGTCCGCTTCGGGTGTTGCCGCCGTTTGGGCTAGTGAAAACAGTCGTGAGGCGATCTATGCAGCGTTTAAGCGCAAAGAAGTGTATGCCACCAGCGGACCGCGATTGCGCGTACAGCTATTCGCTGGTTGGAACTTTCCTGCAGGAGCCGAGAGCAGCGAAGACTTTGCTGCGATCGGCTACCGCAACGGGGTACCCATGGGCGGCGACCTGATTCCCACTCGAGAGTTTGAACAGCCGCCGAGCTTTTTGTTGAGGGCCATCAAGGACCCCCGCGGCGCTAATCTGGATCGCATGCAAATCGTTAAAGGTTGGGTCGATACTGAGGGTGAGCAGCATGAAAAGGTCTACAACGTAGCCTGGTCAGGAGAGCGTCAGCTGGATGCGGCTGGCCGTCTGCCTGAAGTCGGAAATACTGTTGATCTGAAGTCGGGGCGCTATACCAATAGCGTCGGTCAGGCGGAGTTTGCGGTGCGCTGGAGCGATCCCGATTTCGACCCGCAACTGTCAGCATTTTATTACGCTCGGGTGTTGCAGATTCCAACGCCACGCAATGGTTTATTTGACTCGCTGGCCTTGCAGCTTGATAAGCCGCCCAGAGGGCCAAAAACTATCCAGGAGCGTGCCTACACATCACCTGTCTGGTATCAACCCTAATTGGGTATACGTCCATGCAGCTGTTCAGGTGAGTTTGAAACCTGCTTGAACAGTTGTCTGGTCTTCGCTATATATACCTGTCAGTTTTATATTTATCAGAGATCTTTCAGCCTATTCTTATGCAAAAATTAATTAAAGAACCTCTTGTCCAGTTTGTCTTTATCGCCCTGTTATTGCTTTTGGGCGAGCGTTTGATCAATGCCGATGAATACACCTATGATCAGTACCGTATCGATGTTGATGATGCAGTGTTGTTGCAGTATATGCAGTTGCGTGCAAAGACCTTCAGATCCGATGATGCGGTTCAAGCGTTGCAAGCGCTGAGCCCGGAAGAGCGCCAACAGTTGGTTGGTGACTACTCTCGTGAAGAGGCGCTTTTCCGTGAAGCCATGTCGTTAAATCTGGATAAAAATGATCAAATTATTCGACGTCGGTTAATTCAGAAAATGGATTATCTTGTACAGGGTTTTTACGATGAATCGGACCCGCTAACCGAAGATGATCTGCGCAGTTACTATGAAGCCAATCGTGAGAACTACAGAAAACCAGCCTCGGCTACGTTTACTCATGTGTTTGTCTCCAGCGAGCGTCACAGTGTTGAACAAGCCAAGGTCATTGCCGATGAGCTTTATCGAACGCTCAATGACGCGCAGGTCCCGTTTGAAAATGCGCCACGCTATGGCGAACGTTTTCTCTACAACCGCAACTATGTCAATCGCGACGATGACGAAATTGCCAGCCATTTTGGCGACCAGTTTCAGCAGCAGGTCTTCGCCTTTGATACCAGTGACCAGTGGCAGGGTCCGGTGCAGTCAAACTATGGTTGGCATCTGGTGTTGTTGGTAAAAAATACTCCTGCCTATATCCCGTCGCTTGAAGAAATTGCATCCAATGTGCTCGCCGACGCACAGCGTGAACAGCAGCAACAAACCAAGCGCGAAGCCATGGAAAAGCTTATGGCCAGATATCAGGTTCTCGATACTGGTGGAGAGTAATGATGCGCAGTGTGTCAATTGTATTAAGCTCAGTCCTGCTGGCAATGGCCAGCTGCATGGCGGTATATGCTGATGAGGCGCGTCCGGTTTATGTCGAAGTCGAGCAGCTTAATATCAATGAATATCTGCTGAAGTGGAAAATTCCGCCGGTTATGTCTCGGGGCCAGGAGCCTGCGGTAGAGTTCCGCCACGGCAATTGCAGTCTGGCAAATGGTGCGCTGGCTGGACGTCCAGCCGGGCTGATCGGTCGCAAACACTATCGCTGTGATAGAGGCGCGAACGGTGAGCAAAGTGCGGGCGAGAGTGCGAGAGAAAACGCCCAAGAGTCCGACCGGTCGACGCAGTATGCGATTGATCTGATTTACCCTCATACCAATCCGGCACTGACATCGCTGGTTGTTTTCAAACCGCTTTCAGGCGAGCCGATACAGATTTTTTCCGGGCCAGAAAAATCCAGCATAAGCTTCTCATTGGCCACCTCGACGTCGACCTCTGCAGTGGCAGCTCAATATACCGTGGCCGGTATTGAGCATATTCTTATCGGTACTGACCATCTGTTGTTTGTGCTCTGCCTAATGATGATAGCCGGCACGTTTAAACGATTGGTACTCACAGTGACCGGATTTACCCTGGCCCATTCGTTAACCCTGAGTCTGGCGACGCTGGATGTCTTTCGTTTGCCGACCGAACTGGTTGAGCTCTTGATTGCGCTGAGTATTTTATTGCTCGCCGTAGAGATTGTGAAACATCGCGCCTCCGCTGGCGCAGAACCGAGCTTCACATGGCGATACCCGGTCAGCGCCTCGGTAGTGTTTGGCCTGCTACATGGCTTTGGTTTTGCAGTGGTGTTGCAGGAGCTGGGCCTGCCGGCAGCGATGAAAGTGCCAGCGCTCCTGTTCTTTAATGTGGGTGTTGAGCTTGGGCAGCTGATATTTATCGCAGCGGTTTCGCTTGGCGTGTGGCTGCTAACCCGCTCATTGGTGCGAGCTGAGTATCGACGGGGTCAGCTGGCCCAGGTCGTTGTTTATGGTATTGGCGTGTGCAGTGCGTACTGGCTTTTTGAGCGTGCTATGCCGCTTTTTATCTAAGGGACACTCAAGGCTCTTTGTTTAGAAGACGCTCAGGTTATCTAGATCACGCTCAGGGCTGTTTATTTTAGTGTGCCGAGATGCTTGGAAACGACTTTAAGTGTTGGTTTAAACAGCTTGGGGGTGCAGGCGATAATGTGTCCGTTGTGCATAAAGTTTTCACCACCCTGAAAATCACTCACCATACCACCGGCTTCGCGCACTAGCAGCGCACCGGCTGCGATATCCCAGGGTTTTAAATACATCTCCCAGTAGGCATCCATGCGTCCGGCTGCAACATAGGCCAGGTCGAGTGCAGCAGCGCCCATCCGTCGAACACCCGAGGAGTTGTGAGCGAAGTCATGCATGGTTTTTAAGTAGCCCTGCATATGATCGAAAGAGGGTGGGCTGAACGGCACACCTGTGGCGTAGAGTGCGCCGGCTTCACTGGCGCGGCCTGACACGCGAATGCGGCGGCCATTGAGCTTTGCGCCATCGCCACGGCTGGCGGTAAATTCTTCATGTTTGAACGGTTCGAGCACCACAGCATGTTCGAGCTTGCCTTTAACACGACAACCGATAGATACCGCAACATGGGGAATGCCGCGAACAAAGTTTGTGGTGCCATCGAGTGGATCAATGATCCATTCGATATCGCTGTTTGGGTTGCCGCTCACGCCGCTCTCTTCACAGAGGAAGCGGTGGTCGGGATAAGCCTTTTGGATATGGTAAATAATGGTTTCTTCAGAGCGTCGATCAACCTCGGTGACAAAGTCGTGACGGCCTTTTTCATCAACCTTAACCAGATCGAGATTATCAGCAGATTTGACGATCATTTCGCCTGCAGCGCGGGCAGCACGCAGGGCTATATTAACCATAGGTTGCATGAGAACTATTCCAAGTGACTTAAAGAGCGGCCGCATTGTACCAGAACTACTGTGCCAGAGAAGAGTGATTCTGCTACACTCGCCGCCGTTTTTCGGCCCCATAATGGTTGGCCATCCATGTTTTCAAGAGGTGACGAGTGTCAATAACCGAGCGGCAGGCAAATATTCGTATTGTTCTAGTGAACACCGCGCATCCGGGAAATATCGGTGGTGCAGCACGAGCGATGAAAAATATGGGGCTGGCAGAATTGTATCTGGTGCAGCCTCGTGAATATCCGGCACCACGAGCAGTTTGGCGTGCGGCGGGGGCCCGAGATGTATTGGCTCATGCAACCATTGTCGAATCAGTGGATGAGGCTATCGCCGACTGCGCGCTGGTCGTTGGCACCAGTGCCCGCGAGCGGCGCATACCCTGGCCGTTGTTAAATCCGCGGGAATGTGGTGAGAAAATTTATCGGGAAGCTGGCAGCCATAAAACCGCGCTACTGTTTGGCCGTGAGGATCGTGGCCTGACGAATGATGAGTTGCAGAAGTGTCACTACCATGTCCACATCCCGTCCAATCCAGAATACAGTTCGCTCAATTTGGCGACCGCTGTTCAGGTGCTGGCTTACGAGGTTCGTATGGCCAGTCTTGCCGACGAGCAGGGCAACTTGCCGCCGCTGACCGACTGGGACCAGCCACCGGTGAGTGCCGGCGATCTAGAGTTCTTCCATGAGCACCTGGCCGCCACCATGGCCGACTTGAAGTTCTACGACCCGGAAAACCCTAAGCAACTTCTAACCCGTATGCGACGACTTTTTAACCGAGTGCGCATGGATGAGATGGAAGTTTCCATCCTCCGTGGTCTGTTGTCTGCGGTGCAGCGTACAATCGCCAAGTAAAATAGAAGGTCACCGCTTGAGAGGCATGCGGGCGCGCTTGAGTAGTGCACCGAAAATCGGTTCTACCGTCTCACAGGTACTTGACTAAAATAGTCAGGTATTAGATAATCACGCCCTCATCGGCGTCGAAGATTCTTCGGCCAACTGCTTTGATAAGGTGTGTTTATGCGACTGACAACCAAAGGGCGTTATGCGGTAACCGCGATGTTGGACCTTACCATCCATGCCAATGACAAACCGGTTTCGCTAGCTGACATCTCTCATCGCCAATCTATTTCACTGTCTTATCTCGAGCAACTATTCTCGAAATTGCGCCAATCTGAATTGGTTTCAAGCGTGCGTGGTCCCGGTGGGGGATACCGCCTTGGCAGATCCAGTGAGAGCATCTTTGTCGCGCAAATTATTGATGCGGTCAATGAATCAGTGGACACCACCAATTGTCAGGGAAAGGGTGACTGCCAGGGTGGAGAGATTTGTCTTACTCACTCATTGTGGGATCAATTGAGTCATGAGATACACAGTTTTTTAAATGCTATTTCGCTGGCTGACCTGGTTGCACGCCGCGACGTAAAAAGTATTGCTCAGCGTCAGGTTGAGCAGCTATTAATATTAAATGAAAGTCCGCGGGCTAGCGCCTGCTAAACCTGGAGCAATTGATGAGCCTTCCAATTTATCTCGATTATGCTGCGACAACGCCGGTTGATCCCGCCGTTGCAGATAAAATGATGCAGTTTTTGACACCGAGCGGCCACTTTGGCAACCCGGCGTCGCGTTCACACACCTTTGGCTGGGAAGCGGAAGCTGCGGTTGAAGATGCACGTGAGCAGGTAGCTGCGCTGATCGGTGCCGATCCACGGGAAATCGTCTGGACCTCAGGTGCCACTGAAGCTAATAATCTGGCCATCAAGGGCTGCGCGCACTTTAACCAGCGCAAAGGTAAGCACATTATTACCTCACGGATTGAGCACAAAGCGGTGCTCGACACCTGTCGTCAGCTTGAGCGGGAAGGCTTCGAAGTAACCTATCTGGATCCGGATTCTGAAGGGCTGATTCAGCCCCAGGTGGTTGCCGATGCAATCCGTGAAGACACCACGGTTGTCTCGATTATGCATGTTAACAATGAGATTGGTACGCTCAATGATATCGCCGCAATTGGTGAGATCTGCCGCGAGAGAAAAGTCTTTTTCCATGTTGATTCCGCCCAGAGTGCCGGCAAAACACCGATCGATGTCGAGGCAATGAAAGTCGACATGATGTCATTCTCGGCACACAAGATTTATGGCCCGAAAGGAATTGGCGCGTTGTATGTTCGACGCAAACCACGGGTGCGCATCGAAGCTCAGATGCACGGCGGTGGTCACGAGCGCGGTATGCGTTCAGGCACGTTGGCAACACATCAGATTGCCGCAATGGGTGAAGCCTTCCGGCTTGCCGGTGAACTGTATGACCAGGAGTCGGCGCGCATTGCAAAGCTACGTCAGCGTCTGTGGGATGGTGTGTCGGATATGGAAGAAGTCCATCTCAATGGCTCGCCCACGCGCCATGTGCCGGGTATTATCAATATCAGCTTTGCTTTTGTAGAGGGCGAATCATTGATTATGGCGCTGCGTGATTTGGCAGTCTCTTCGGGTTCCGCCTGTACCTCGGCCAGCCTCGAGCCATCCTACGTACTGCGAGCACTCGGGTTGAATGACGAAATGGCGCACAGTTCGATTCGCTTCAGCATCGGGCGCTATACAACTGAACAAGACATAGATGACGCCATCGTCAAGGTGCGCCACGCGGTGACCAAGTTGCGCGAACTCTCTCCACTGTGGGATATGTTCAAAGACGGCGTCGATTTAAGCCAGGTAGAGTGGGCGGCCCACTAAAACGATTGTCTATTTAACAGAGTTACTATTAAAGGAGTCATCACCATGGCTTACAGCGAAAAAGTTATCGATCACTACGAAAATCCACGCAATGTTGGCAAGCTGGATGACAACGCGAAAAATGTTGGTACCGGCATGGTCGGAGCACCTGCCTGCGGCGACGTTATGCGCCTGCAGATTCAGGTTAACAGCGATGGCATTATCGAAGATGCCAAGTTTAAAACGTATGGTTGCGGTTCAGCGATCGCCTCCAGCTCACTGCTTACCGAGTGGGTTAAGGGCAAGCATATAGATGATGCGGAAGGTATTAAAAACACCCAAATCGCTGAAGAATTGGCCTTGCCGCCAGTCAAGATTCACTGCTCGGTACTGGCGGAAGACGCCATCAAAGCCGCCGTGCGTGATATCCGCACAAAGCAGGGGAATTGATCGACCACTATGGCTATCACTATGACATCCGCTGCCGAGCAGCACGTAATCAAGCACCTCGAACACCGTGCAAAAGGCATAGGTGTTCGTCTCGGTGTGCGCACCACTGGCTGCTCAGGTCTTTCCTACGTCCTCGAGTTTGTCGATAGCGCAAAGCCTGAGGATGAGGTATTCCAGTGCGGTGATGTCAAACTGGTAATCGATCCAAAAAGCCTTGTCTATCTGGATGGTACGCAGCTTGATTACGTTAAAGAGGGCTTGAACGAGGGCTTTGAATTTAAAAACCCCAACGTTAAAGATGAGTGTGGCTGCGGCGAGAGCTTTCACGTCTAAAGAGCCTGCACTGAGCATTATTTAACAGCGTTAACCATCGGGGTCGGTAGATTGGATTTGTCCACACAGTTGCTCACAAAAGAGAATTTTTTCCAGCTCTTTTCTCTACCTCCTGGGTGGACAGTCGATCGCGAGTTGCTCGATTCCCGCTACCGCAAGTTACAGCAGACCTTTCACCCCGACCGCTTCTCCACCAAAGGCGATGTGGACAAACGTCTGGCGATGCAGACCACGTCATTAATCAATCAGGCATACGACACTCTGAAGTCACCGCTTAAGCGTGCACAGTATTTACTCGAGCTGGAGCATGTCGACGCCAGCCAGGAAAGTCATATTACCAGCGATAGCCACTTTCTGATGCAGCAGATCGAGTTTCGTGAAGCTCTTGGCGATATAGGTGACAATGCTGACCCGTTCAAAACATTGGACACCATGCGCACTGATGCGCAGCGACAGTACCTGCAGTTGCAGAATGATTTTCAGGCGCAGCACCTTGCGGCCGATTACACTAATGCTCTGGACACCGTGGCCAAAATGCAATTCTTTGCCAAGCTGCTGGATGAGATTGAGCTGCGCGAAGAAGATTTAGAGGACCTTTAAATCATGGCACTACTACAAATTTCAGAACCGGGCCAATCGCCGCAACCCCATCAGCGCAAACATGCTGTGGGAATCGACCTCGGTACCACCAACTCGCTGGTTGCCGCCGTGCGCAGCGGGACGCCGGAAACCCTAGCTGATGAGCAGGGCAGGCATCTGTTACCCTCGGTTGTGCACTATTACAAAGACGGCGTCAGTTGTATGGGCTACGAGGCCGCCGAGCACAATGTCAGTGACCCGTTGAATACACTGTCGTCGGTCAAGCGTCTGATGGGTCGTGGCCTCAGTGATGTCAAAAGCTTTGGTGATCAGTTGCCCTATGAGTTTGCTGCCGACGATGGCGGAATGCCGAAGATTGTCACAGCTGCCGGACTGGTCAGCCCGATACAGGTCTCTGCTGAAATTCTCCGCAAACTTGCCGGCCGTGCTGAAATCGCGCTGGGCGGAATGCTCGACGGCGCAGTGATTACGGTGCCAGCCTATTTCGATGATGCCCAGCGTCAGGCCACCAAAGATGCCGCCACACTGGCCGGCATCAAAGTCTTACGTCTACTCAACGAACCCACCGCGGCGGCAATTGCCTACGGTCTTGATCAGCGTGAGGACAGCGTGGTTGCGGTCTATGACCTTGGTGGTGGCACCTTTGATATTTCTATTCTGCGACTGTCGCGGGGCGTTTTCGAAGTGCTCTCAACCGGTGGTGATTCAGCCTTGGGTGGTGACGATTTCGACCGTGTAATAGCCGAGTGGATTCGTCAACAGGTAGGTATGGCAGAGTCTCTCAATCCGGTAGAGCAGCGAATTTTGCTTGAGACCGCCAAATCGGCAAAAGAAGAGTTAACCGATCAGGATGCAGTCAAGATTGAAGTGCTGGATTGGCGCGGCGTACTGACTCGAGATCAACTGAATAGTCTGATTGATCCGCTGATTGACAAAACCCTGCGCGCGGCAAAGAAATCACTCCGCGATGCAGGGCTGAATACTGATCAGGTAGATGAAGTTATCCTGGTTGGCGGTTCAACCCGAACCCCCCGTGTGCATGAAAAAGTAGGCCAGCAGTTTGATCGCCGCCCGCATTCCGATATCGACCCCGACCGCGTTGTAGCCATGGGTGCTGCCCTGCAGGCCGAAGTGCTGGTTGGCAATAAATCGGGTGACGATATGTTGCTGCTCGATGTCATTCCACTGTCTCTCGGCCTTGAGACCATGGGTGGGCTGATAGAAAAAATAATCCATCGCAATACCACTATCCCGGTTTCGCGGGCGCAGGAATTTACCACGTTTAAAGATGGGCAGACGGCAATGGCCATCCATATTTTGCAAGGCGAGCGCGAGCTGGCTGCAGACTGCCGCTCACTGGCGCGCTTTGAGTTGCGCGATATCCCACCGATGGTGGCAGGTGCAGCAAAGATTCGGGTCACTTATCAGGTGGATGCGGATGGACTGCTCAGCGTCAATGCCCGTGAAGTGGTTAGCGGTGCTGAATCGCATATTGAGGTCAAGCCCTCTTATGGGCTCGATGAAAATGAAATCACCAATATGCTGCAGGATTCCTTCAGTTATGCCAAAGACGACATGAAGGCACGCGCACTGCGCGAGCAGCAGGTCGAAGCGGATCGTATGATTGAAGATTTGAATGCAGCATTGCAAAAAGATGGTCGAGCACTGCTTGATGACGCTGAATATCACTGTCTTGAGGTTGCCTTGAAAGCATTGCAAGAAGTGCGTGATAGCAGTACCGAACACCGAATACTGGCGCGGCAGATTGAGTCGGTAGGCAAAATCAGCGAAGAGTTTGCCGCGCGCAGAATGGATGCCAGCATCAAGAGTGCGCTGGCTGGACAGAGTCTTGATGATGTGGAGAATAATCTCTAATGGCACGTATCGTATTTTTACCCCATGAAGAATTCTGTCCCAAGGGCGCAGTGATTGAGTCTGAGCCGGGCGAGAGCGTCTGTGAAGCCGCGCTGCGAAATGGCATAGACATTGAGCACGCCTGCGAGATGTCCTGTGCCTGCACCACATGTCATGTGCATGTGCGGGAGGGCTTTGAATTATTGCCCGAGGCCGATGAACTGGAAGAGGATTTTCTCGACAAAGCTTGGGGCGTAGACCCGGACTCGCGACTCAGCTGTCAGCTGATTGCCGACGATATTGATCTGGTCGTTGAGATTCCTAAATACACAATCAATATGGTCTCGGAAAAACACTGAAAAAGAGATGCCGATGCTGCCGTTGACGGCGGACAAGACAGAGCAGGAAATGGAGTAATAGACTATGCTGAAGTGGACAGATATACACGACATTGCTATTGAACTGGCGGATACTTATCCAGATGTAGATCCTCAGTACATCAACTTTGTCGATCTGCGCAAATGGGTTCTGGATCTCGATGATTTTTCTGATGATCCTGAGCGCTGCGGAGAGAAAATCCTCGAAGCCATTCAAATGGCCTGGATGGAGGAGCTGGATTAAAACCCCGACCTCCAGCCAATAACCAACGCACAGGACGCGAGACACGGGCAACGGATGGCAGACCGAGACAAACTCTACAAGAAAGTCCTCGAGACCGCCCCTTTCGGGACCTTATTCTTTGCCTATGGCGTTTGCATCGATGCCAACGCCCGAGCCCTGCAAATTCTCAACTGTGAGCGCCAACAGATTGTCGGTGCCACCCTCAGTGAAGAGCAGCCGGATCAACTCCAGTCTGTAGTGCAACTCAAACAGGTGATTGAAAAGCTTCGTCAGGATAAGGCTGAAAATATTCTCTGGCGCTCTGAAAATCTTCTCGAACAGGATGAAATCGTAGTCTCGCTGAGTGCCGCCGCCGGCGCCAATAGCCAACCTGAGCACGACAATACACTGAGCGTTACACTTTATCCGCTGCCCTCTCTAGCCAAGATGGTAATGAAAGAGTTTTCAACCATTCCCTCTAGCCAATCGCCGCTCGCTCCGAATCAAGATCAGAAACACCAGCCGGAGCAGGAAAAAGAGCCCTTAGCCAATCAAGAGCCCTCAGCGAATCAAGAGCCCGCAGGGAATCAAAGGCCCTCAGCGGAAAAAGAGCCCTCAGCAGACAAAGAGCCCTCAGCAGAAAAAGAGCCCTCAGCAGAAAAAGAGCCCTCAGCCGATAAAAAGCCTGAAGAGCACAGCGACAGTGACCAATATCAAACCCTCTCTGGCCTGCCGGTGAATCGACGTCTTCTCAACAGTATCGGTGACTATCTCAATAGTCCTCACCGCGACACCGCCTGCGGCGCGCTGATGCTAATTGACCTCGACCACTTTAACTCGATCAATGAATCCCTCGGCAAAACAGTCGGCAACCAAATTCTGGAGCGTGCGGCCGAGACCATTAAAGGAATCTGCACCGACAATATGGAAGTTGATCAAGTTGCTGGCGACTCGTTTTTGGTGCTGATCAGGGATATTGCCGAAACCGCTGAGCAGGCGCGGGAAATCAGCCTCGCGATTGCCAATGAACTCCGCTGTGTGCTGACGCGGCCATTCTTCACCGACAGTGGCGAGGTCAGTGTGACCGCCAGTGTTGGCGTTAGCGTACTCTATGCCGGGCTCTACTATGCCTCACCCGAGGCAATTGTCGATGCCGAGGAAGCCGTGCAACAGGCCGAGAGCGCCATGTTTGAAGCCAAGCGTCGTGGCCGCGACACCGTGGTGCTGTTTGATTCCCAGATTACCCGTCGCGCGCGGCAACGCATTAATATGCAATCCAGTCTGCGCAAAGCGGTGGCCAATCAGGAATTTGATCTCTATGTGCAGCCTCAGGTGTCGACTCATAGCGGTGAAGTGGTAGGTGGAGAGGTATTGTTGCGCTGGATGCATTCGGGTCAAGCCCAGCGTACGCCGGCTGATTTTATTCCGGTTTTGGAGTCATCGGGCATGATTGTCGATGTGGGTTTGTGGGTGATTCGTACCTCTTGTGAATACCTGCGCCAAATGCTCGACCGTGGTCTGTGGCACGAAGATATGCAGATGGCAGTCAATATCAGTCCCAAACAGTTCCATGATCCTCAGCTGATCAAATCGCTTGAGCACAGCCTTAAAAGCTACGCTATTCGCCCCGATATGTTGACACTGGAAGTGACTGAAAACCTGTTGATCGATGACTTTGAGTCGGTGGTCGATAAGATGAAAAAAATTCGCGATATGGGTACCCGTTTCGCCATCGACGACTTTGGCAGCGGATACTCGTCGATGATCTACCTTAAGCGTTTGCCGCTGGATATTTTAAAAATTGACCGTGAATTTATTAGCAACCTCAACTCCGATAAAGAGACGCTTGGTCTGGTCGAAGCGATCATGATGGTCGCGCATCATTACGGCCTCGATGTCGTCGCTGAAGGCGTTGAAAAACGCGAGGTTTTGGATATTTTGCGGAGTCTCGGATGCGAAAAATATCAGGGCGCACATTTCAGCATGCCGGTGTCGCTGGATAAATTTCAGCGCCTGCTGGTAGCCTAACCCAGAGCCTAACCGAAAAACCTATTGTGACCGTAACCGCAGGCAGGTAGAATCCGGGCTTTCCGCCCGTTGGGGCAATTTCTTTACGTATCACACATATTTTTTCGGAGACATTCCATGGCGACTGAACGCACTCTATCCATTATCAAGCCCGATGCTGTAGCAAAAAACGTTGTCGGCCAAATCCTCGGTCGTTTCGAACAGGCTGGCCTGAAAATTGTTGCCTGCAAAATGCAGCACCTGACTCAAGAGCAAGCTGAAGGCTTTTATGCCGAGCACAGCGAGCGTCCTTTCTTCAAAGACTTGGTTGCCTTTATGACGTCTGGCCCAGTGTCTGTTCAGGTGTTGGAAGGAGAAAATGCGGTTATGACCAACCGTGATCTGATGGGTGCAACCAACCCCAAAGAAGCCGCGCCGGGTACCATCCGTGCAGACTTTGCCGAGTCAATCGACGCCAACGCGGTGCACGGTTCTGACGCAGCAGCGTCCGCAGCACGTGAAATCGCCTATTTCTTTGCTGACAATGAGATTTGCCCTCGCTAAGGCTGTTTTGCCTCTATTATTTAGGGGTGAATAGTTAAAACGAGAGACACTCAAAACAAAGAGACCAGGACTTCTATGTCCCAGGAACCAGATATAACAGCAAGTGACGAACGGCCCCGAAAGGTTAAAACCAACCTTTTGGGGCTTTCTGCTTCCCGCATTGGCGACTTTTTAGAGTCGCTGGGCGAGAAACGTTTTCGTGGCACACAGATTCTCAAGTGGATTCACCAGCTTGGTGTCGACGATATCACCGAAATGACCAATATCTCCAAAGGTCTGCGCGAAAGCCTCGCCGAGGTAGCGGAAGTGGTACTGCCTGAAGTGGTCAGTTGTCAGGATTCTGTCGATGGCACCCGCAAGTGGTTAATCCGAGTTGATGGCGGCAGCTGCATCGAAATGGTTTATATTCCCGAGCGCGATCGCGGCACCCTGTGTGTTTCATCGCAAATTGGCTGCGCGCTTGATTGCAGCTTTTGTGCTACGGGGAAGCAGGGCTTTGCCCGTGACCTGACGACCGCCGAAATTATTGGCCAGTTGTGGATCGCGGCAAAATCGTTTGATCAGTTCGATCCTAAAGCGCCGCGGCGGGTAACCAATGTGGTGATGATGGGAATGGGCGAGCCGTTGATGAACTTCGATAATGTCGTCGATGCCATGAGTCTGATGATGGATGATAACGCCTACGGTCTGTCCAAGCGTCGGGTGACCCTTAGCACAGCCGGCGTGGTTCCAGAGCTCGATAAACTCGGTGATGTCAGCGACGTTTCGCTGGCGATTTCACTGCATGCGCCAAATGATGAGCTGCGCAATCAGCTAGTGCCGATTAACCGTAAATATCCGCTGGCCGATTTTATCGACAGTGCGCGCCGCTATCTGGACAAGATGCCGGATAATCGCCGCAAGGTAACTGTTGAATATACCTTGATGGACCGGATCAATGATCGCGACGAACACGCTAAAGAATTGTCGGCCTTGTTGCGCGATTTACCCTGCAAGATAAACCTGATTCCGTTTAACCCGTTTCCCGGATCAGAGTATAAAAAAGTGACCAAAGTGGCCCTGACCCGGTTTAGGGACATTCTGCATAATGACGGGTACACTGTGACTGTTCGCACCACCCGAGGTGATGATATTGCCGCCGCCTGTGGCCAGCTGGCGGGTGAGGTCAACGACCGCACCAAACGTCAGCAGCGCTATAAAAAGCGCCTCGAAGAAGAGCAGGTCGTTAAATTTGTAGGCTAGCCTTTTGAATTGGGCTGGTGGTAAGCAGCAGAGGATTGCTGTTGGTAAGAAGCTTTTACAAAAACGTGTAAGCGTTATTGCTGAAAGTTGATAACAAGGAGAGGGAAGCATGGACACAAGCTTAACCGATGTTTTTAAACGGACAATTAAAGCCTTAAGTTTTAGCATTTTGATTGGCTTGTTGTCAGTTGCTGGCTGTGTCTCATTCGGGGGTGGCTCAGATCCGGGTCAGGCGAATCAGCAGCATATAAAATTGGCGCTCAATTATATTGCGTCAAACAATCGCGACTTGGCTCGCGTGCATTTACAAAAAGCCAGTGAGTTTAATTCGCGTTCCGCCGCGCTCGACAATGGTTATGCATTGCTATATCAGTCGGAACAGGAATTTGAGCTGGCCGAGCGGCACTACCGCAAGGCGCTGAAAACAGATAAACATTACACTCTGGCGCGTTATAATTTTGCCGCTTTTCTGTTTAATCAAGGGCGTATGCAGGAAGCCCGCGAACAGATGCAGACGGTGACTGAGGATTTAGCTTATGAGCGGCGTGCTCAGGCGTTTTATATACTCGGTCTCAGTGCAGTGCAGCTGGGCGATAGTGAATCGGGATTGGAGTCATTTGAAAAAGCGACTCAGCTGTCGCCGGGATTTGCACCACCCTATATACAGGCAGCGGAAATTTATTTTCAGCAGCAACGCTACCCGCTGAGTAAATTGGCACTGGATCATTTTAGGCAGTTGAGTGCTCCCACAGCACAGAGTCTGTGGCTGTCAGTGAGAATAGAAAATCGTTTTGGCAACAGGGATAATGCCGCGAGTGAGGGATTGAAGTTAAAGAACCTGTTCCCCTACTCAAAAGAAAATTTGGAATATCAGGCGTGGTTAAAAACGGGCAAACATGAGTAAACAATTCGATGTTTAGTGGCACCCCTATAGTACGACGCAAGTCGAGACAGATTATGGTCGGCGACGTCCCGGTTGGAGGCGACGCACCGATCTCTGTGCAGAGCATGACCAATACCAGTACCGCCGATGTTGCGGCCACGGTTGCCCAGATCAAACGTATTCAAGCCGCCGGCGCCGATATTGTTCGCGTCTCTGTGCCCTCGATGGCTGAGGCGGAAGCCTTTGGTGAAATTCGCAAACAGGTGACCGTTCCGCTGGTTGCCGATATTCATTTCGATCACAAAATTGCACTTCGAGTTGCCGATTTGGGTGTCGACTGTCTGCGTATTAATCCCGGCAATATTTCCAAAGAGAGTCGCCTGCGTGAAGTGATAGCGAAAGCACGCGACCTCAATATTCCAATTCGTATCGGGGTCAATGCCGGTTCGCTGGGCAAAGACCTGCTGCGCAAATACAGCGAGCCGACAGCGGAAGCTATGGTTGAGTCAGCGATGCGGAATGTCGACCTGCTCGACAAATACGATTTCCAGGATTTTAAAGTCAGCGTTAAAGCGTCGGATATTTTTATGGCCGTCGCCGCCTACCGCGATCTGGCCACACGCATTGAACAGCCCCTGCACCTCGGTATCACCGAAGCGGGCGGACTGCGTTCAGGCACAGTCAAGTCGGCTATTGGTCTCGGTGCGCTGTTGCTCGATGGCATTGGTGACACCGTGCGAATTTCGCTGGCGGCTGATCCGGCCGAAGAGGCCAAAGTAGCGTGGGATATGCTGCGCAGTTTGCGTCTGCGCAGCAAAGGTATCAACTTTATTGCCTGCCCGAGCTGCTCGCGGCAAAACTTTGACGTGATAGCCACGGTCAATGAGCTGGAAAGCCGACTGGAAGATATCTCGGTACCTATGGACGTATCGATTATTGGTTGTATCGTCAACGGTCCGGGCGAAGCCAAAGAGTCTGACTTCGGTCTGACTGGCGGCACGCCGGCCAATCTGGTCTACCTCGATGGTGTGCCGGATCACAAACTGGGCAATGACAACCTGGTCGATGAACTGGAAGCGAAAATTCGTGCCAAGGCCGCCGCCAAAGAAGCACAGTTGGCAGCGGATGCCGAACAGATAATCGCCCGCGGTTAAACCCTTTAATTTGATCTGATTTGCAAGAGCACTGTATGAAAATCCAATCCATTCGCGGGATGAATGATCTGCTCCCCGACCAGTCAACCACGTGGCAATATCTCGAGAGAGTGATCGCCGATGTGCTGGCGCGCTATGGCTACAGTGAAATACGCTTTCCTATCCTGGAGCAGACTGAGCTCTTTAAACGGTCGATTGGTGAAGTCACGGATATTGTCGAAAAAGAGATGTACACCTTTGAGGATCGCAATGGTGACAGTCTGACACTGCGTCCAGAGGGCACCGCCAGCTGTGTCCGCGCCTGTAATCAAAACGGTTTGCTGCATAACCAGATTCAAAGGCTTTGGTACAACGGACCGATGTTTCGTCACGAGCGCCCGCAAAAAGGTCGCCTGCGCCAGTTTCATCAGGTAGGTGTCGAAGCGTTTGGCTTAAATGGTCCCGATATCGACGCCGAACTGTTGCTGCTCACTGCTCGATTGTGGAAAGCGTTAAAAATCGATCATGCCGTCACGCTGCAGATTAACTCTCTCGGCACCGCAGCCGATCGAGCGGCGTACAGGGCTGCTTTGGTCGACTTTCTTAGCGCCCGTCAGGACCAGCTCGATGAAGACAGCCAGCGTCGTTTGCACTCTAATCCAATGCGGATTCTCGACAGCAAAAATACCCATACGCAGGCGCTGTTGAACGACGCGCCGAGCCTGCACGACTTTATCGACAGCGAATCTCGCGAGCACTTTGAGCAGCTGCGCAGCGTGCTCGATGCAGCGGGCGTTAGCTATCAAGTCAATTCACGTTTGGTGCGCGGCCTCGACTACTACTCCAAGACTGTTTTTGAATGGGTGACCGACAGCCTCGGCGCCCAGGGTACCGTCTGTGCAGGAGGTCGTTACGACGGACTGGTCGAGCAGCTGGGCGGCAAACCCTGTCCTGGCGTCGGCTTTGCCATGGGCTTAGAAAGGCTGGTGCTGTTGCTTGACGAGTTGGGCGTAGTGCCGGATAGTGTTGCCCAGATTATCGATGTCTACCTGGTTGCCGTGGGCGCGGCTGATGCTCAGGCGCTGGTGTTGGGAGAAACTCTGCGCAGCGACTGTCCAAACATTCGTTTTCAGACCCACTGCGGCGCTGGCAGCTTTAAGTCGCAAATGAAAAAAGCGGATAAAAGCGGTGCGTCGATCGCGCTGATATTGGGTGAGGATGAAGCGCAAAATAATACTGTTGGGATCAAGTTTTTACGTGAAGACCGTCCCCAGGAAACAGTTGACCAATCTGAATTGGGCCAGCTGTTAAACACATTAATTAAAGACTGATTGAGGAATATCTGTGGCAGACCATATTACTGAAGAAGAGCAAATTGAAGCTCTCAAACGCTGGTGGGACGATAACGGCAAACAGACCATTCTGGCGATTGTACTGACGCTCGGTGGCTATTTTGGCTGGCAGGCGTGGACTCAGCATGTTGATGAACAGGCTGCTGCTGCGTCGCTGGTTTATCAGGAGATGCTCGATATCATGGCCGAGACTCAGCCCGGCGAGATATTGGCTGAAGATAAACAGGCTGATGTTGCTCGACTTGCCGAGAGTCTTAAGCTCGAACACAGTGGTTCGCAATACGCCTTCTATGCAGCGCTGATCAATGCCAAGCTGGCAGTCGAAAACGGCCAGCTGGATGCGGCCGCAAGCGAATTGGAGTGGGCCTTGGATAATGCTGGTAGCGATCTCGATGGCAATATCGCACGTCTGCGTCTGGCTCGAGTGGACGCTGCGCGCGGCAACCTCGAGGCAGCCTTGCAACGGGTTCAGGGCGTCGATGTCGGTGAAATGAAGTCCGCCTACGCTGAAGCCAAAGGTGATTTTTATCTGCAGCAGGGGAATACTGCAGCAGCTTATACCGCTTATGAATCTGCATTAATGGGTGTGGCGCCACAAGACAGCTCATCGCGAGCACTGTTGCAATTAAAAATTAGTCAGGTTCAACCCGTGGTCAGCAGTGACGCCGAAGAAACTGAAACGCAGTCGGACGAACAGGAAGACGCCGGATGAAAAAACTCAATTTACTGCTCTGCGCGTTGTTGATTTCCGGCTGTAGCTGGTTCGATGGTGAAGATGAGAGCGAAATCAAACCTGCAGAACTGGTTGCATTTGAGCAGCAGGCAGTCATTAAAAAGCAGTGGTCGACAAAGATTGGCGGCAGTAACAAAAAATTCTGGGGCAGCCTGCGCCCGGCGGCCAGCGATGACAGTGTATTTGCCGCGGCTCATGAAGGTCAGGTCAGTGCCTTTGATATTGAATCGGGCAAACGCCGCTGGGGTACTGATCTCGACGTCTCCCTTTCCGGTGGTGTTGGCTACGCTGTAGGGCAGGTTTTGGTGGCTACCAGCGAAGGTGAAGTCTATGCGCTGGATGCTGGTAACGGCTCCGTAATCTGGATGGCCAACGTGAGTTCTGAAGTACTGGCCAGCCCTCAGGGCAATGGCAATATAGTTGCTGTACAGACCATTGATAACAAGCTGTTTGTGTTGGATGCTAACACTGGTGATACCCTCTGGCAGCATGAAGATGATGCGCCACTGCTCACCGTCCGCGGCACCAGTTCGCCACTGCTGACCGATCGAATGGTGCTGGCTGGATTTGATTCCGGCAAACTGATCGCCTTTAACCCGGAGAACGGTTCGCTGATCTGGGAGTCGCGTCTGGCACTGCCAAAAGGTCGAACTGATCTTGAACGTATGGTCGATATCGACAGTCAGGCATTGTTGATTGACGATGTTATTTATGCGGCCAGCTATCAGGGTCGATTGGGTGCTCTGTCGCGCGGTACCGGCAGAAGTCTGTGGACGCAGGATAGTTCCTCCCATAGTGCGCCGGCCTACAGCCGCGGTCAGGTCTATATCAGTGAAGCCGACAGTACAGTTCGCGCCTTTAATTCAGGTGGTGGGCAAGTGCTGTGGAGCAATGAGCAGCTGTTTTTGCGTCGCGTTACCGGCCCCGCCAAGCTGGGCAGCTACATTGCCGTAGCCGATGCGGAAGGCTATCTGCATGTATTGGACCTGCAAGATGGTCACTTTGTGGCGCGTACCAAAGTAGACGGCAGTGGCGTTTCCGCACCTATGCTGACTGTTGGTGATAGCCTTATTATTCAATCCAATAGCGGTTCCCTGAGCGCATTTAAAATTCAGTAGCGCTAATTGCCCGCAACTACAGTAGAATGCCGCAGTTAAAATCTGCGGCATTTTTAATTCCATGATTCCTGTAATAGCCCTCGTCGGGCGACCTAATGTGGGTAAATCCACGCTCTTTAATCGGCTCACTCGCAGCCGCGACGCGCTGGTGGCCAACTATTCAGGTTTGACCCGTGACCGCAAATACGGTGATGGCGAAATGTTCGGCCGTCGCTTTATGGTTGTCGACACCGGTGGTATCAGTGGCGAGGAAGACGGCATCGACGTAGGTATGGCAGAGCAATCGCTGCTTGCAATGGACGAAGCGGACATCGTTTTGTTTATTGTCGATTGTCGCTCTGGACTTATCGCTGCAGATTTTATGATCGCTGAAAAGCTGCGACAGAAAAACCGCAAGGTCTATCTCGTCGCGAACAAGATCGATGGTCTCGATCCGGCCGCTGCACTAGCTGATTTCTACCAGCTCGGTTTCTCCGGGATGTTCCCGACCACCGCGACCCATGGTCGCGGCGTCAAATCGATGATGGAAGAGCTACTTGACCCGTTCCCGGAACATCTCGAAGCGCAAGACGAACCGAACAGAGGTATCAAGATCGGTGTTGTCGGTCGCCCCAACGTGGGCAAATCAACACTGGTTAATCGACTGCTGGGAGAGGATCGCGTGGTGGTCTATGACGAGGCCGGCACCACCCGAGACAGTGTCTATATAGATTACGAGCGCCATGGTAAACACTACACGTTGATCGATACTGCGGGTATTCGAAAGCGCAAAAATATTAAACTGGCGATTGAAAAATTCTCCATTGTCAAAACCCTGCAGGCAATCGAAGACGCCAATGTAGTGGTATTGATGGTGGACGCTCATGAAGGCTTGGTCGAACAGGACCTTCACCTGATGGGATCGGTTATTGATGCCGGCCGTGGTCTGGTGATAGGCATCAACAAGTGGGATGGTCTCGATTCGGAAAAGCGGGACAAAATCAAAGAAGATATCAAGCGGCGTCTACGCTTCGCCGAATTTGCCGATGTCCACTTTATCTCAGCTTTACACGGTACCGGCGTCGGCAATCTGTACGATTCGATTGAAAATGCCTATCGTGCTGCCACCGATGCCCTTAGCGCATCGCGCCTGACCAAAGTTCTCGAAGGCGCGGTGGAAGAGCATCAACCGCCGATGGTTCATGGTCGCCGTATCAAGTTGCGCTTTGCTCATGCCGGTGGGCGCAATCCACCGATTATTATTATCCACGGCAATCAGACCGATTCGGTTCCGGCGCAATACACCCGTTATTTGGAGAAGATTTTTCGTCGTGAGTTGGGCTTGCATGGCACGCCAGTGCGAGTGGAATACCGCACCTCGGAGAATCCATACAGCACCAAAGGCAAAGCGGCGAACAAGCCAACCTTCAAACGCAAGCCCGTGACAAAGTTCAGCAAGCGCCGGGACGAGAACAAGAAGTAATCTTGTTAACTTTCGCGCTTGCAGTACGTCCTCGGCGTTAAACCGGTCCAGTGCTTGAATGCCCGACTAAATGAGCGCGATTCGGTAAAGCCGACAATCTCCGCCACCTGCTCAACGCTGAGTTTGTCATGGGTTAATCTCTGAATCGCCACTTCCCTGCGCATATTATCCTTAATTTTCTGATAACTGGTGGCGCTCTCTTTCAGCCGGCGATGCAGTGTCTGACTGCTTAGTCCCAACTCCTTTGCCAATTGATGAATCGACATAAACACCAGTCGTTCTGGATCGCGAGTACTGATAATACGCTCAATCTGGGCTTCTAGGGTGGTATCTGAGCCAGGAATGGTCATCACGTCAGCCGGTGCATTTTCGACAAACCGAGTCAGCTCCTGATCGGATCGGATCAGAGGCTTGTTTAAATACTGTGCATCAAACACCAGCCGGTTGGCACTGCTTTTGAAATGGAGGCGGGAGGGAAACATAATCTCCAGCTCGCCACGATGGGCTGGAGATCGAAAGGTAAAGTGGGTCTCCTGCAGACGGATGGGCTCACCGATATACCAGCTCGGAAAGCGGTGCCAGATCACCAGCCAGAACTCACTCATAAAATGTTCCGGGTCCAGATGCGGTTGGTCCATGGTAAAGCTCAGCACAGCATTGTCACCCTCGGTGTGGAGCTGCATCGGGATATCACTGCTCACCAGATTGTAGAAATGCACCGCCTTGGCGAGCAGCTCACCCAATGTTGTGCAATGGCTGACCAGTTCGGCCATGGTCGCAAACAGTCCTACCTTGCAGTTATTTTGGGTAAATCCCATGAACTCATCATTCAGCGCTTCCTGCACTGTCTTAAACAGCCGCGCCACCTGGTCCGTATGCACTCGCTGGCCACTGTCGATTACTGCAGGATTAATACCGGCGCGCTCCAGCGCCTGCTGCTCGGGCAGGCCTCTCTCCCTCAGCCCATGCATACAGGACACAACATGGTGGTTACAGATTGTCGCCATAATGGACCAACGCCGGAAAAAATAGTAGGTTATAAATTGTGAGTTTAGTGTGACTTTATAGCATTAAAAGGGCGATAAATGATAATAATATGGCAATAAATGTGCTTTTCACTGTAAAAAATAGACCTTCTATTCGCTGGTGGACTGTTGCATAGTGATCGTCTTGTTCTTTTGCAATCATTCAACCTCGGAGATAAGTGTGTCAGATAAGAAAAACCCCAGCCTTAAAGACTGGCAAGCGTTGGCCAGCAAAGAACGCAAAGGCGCACCGGTAGAAAATCTCAATTGGCAGACGCCTGAGGGTATCGACGTCAAGCCACTGTACACCGAGGAAGACACAGTAGGCCTCAAGCACCAAAACAGCTTGCCCGGCTTTGCGCCCTATATGCGAGGCCCCAAGGCGACCATGTATACAGGCCGTCCCTGGACCGTGCGTCAGTATGCAGGTTTCTCTACAGCCGAAGAATCTAACGCGTTCTACCGACGCAATCTGGCTGCTGGTCAGCAGGGTCTGTCGGTTGCCTTTGATCTAGCAACTCATAGAGGCTATGACTCCGACCATCCGCGAGTAGAGGGCGATGTGGGCAAGGCCGGCGTGGCGATCGATTCAGTCGAGGACATGAAGATCCTGTTTGACAGTATTCCGCTGGACAAGGTGTCTGTGTCGATGACCATGAATGGCGCAGCACTGCCCGTGATGGCGAGTTATATTGTTGCGGCAGAAGAGCAGGGTGTGGCTCCTGAACAGTTGGCGGGAACATTACAGAACGATATTCTGAAAGAATTTATGGTGCGAAATACCTATATTTATCCTCCTGCACCATCGATGCGTATCGTCGCAGACATTATTGGTTACACCGCCGCTCATATGCCGAAGTTTAATTCCATTTCTATCAGTGGCTACCATATGCAGGAAGCGGGCGCGACCAACGTGCAAGAGCTGGCGTATACCATTGCCGATGGCATTGAATACGTGCGCACCGCGATTGCCAGCGGCCTCGATGTCGACACGTTCGCGCCGCGGCTGTCGTTCTTTTTCGCCATTGGCATGAATTTCTTTATGGAGATTGCCAAGCTGCGAGCTGCACGTATTCTCTGGTCGACGCTGATGAGCGAGAAGTTCGCGCCCAGCGACCCGCGCTCGCTGATACTGCGCACCCACTGCCAGACGTCTGGTGTGAGTCTTACCAGCAAAGATCCCTACAACAATATAATGCGCACCACTGTTGAAGCCATGTCGGCGGTATTGGGCGGCACTCAATCGCTGCACACCAATGCCTTTGATGAGGCCCTGGGTCTGCCAACCGACTTCTCTGCGCGCATTGCTCGCAATACCCAGCTGGTTATTCAGGAAGAGACCGGTGTAACCAATGTGGTTGATCCACTGGCCGGTTCCTATTACATCGAAAGTCTGACCAACGAATTGGTCGAGGCGGCAATGGTGCTGATCAACGAAGTCGAAGAAATGGGTGGGATGACCAAAGCGGTTGAAACCGGTCTGCCCAAGCTGCGCATCGAAGAGGCCGCAGCATTGCAACAGGCGCGTGTCGACCGTGGAGAACAGGTTATTGTTGGTGTCAACAAATACCAACTGGCCGAAGAGCCCGACGTCGATGTGCTGGATATTGATAACAGCGCCGTGCGTGATTCACAGATAGCACGGCTACAAAAAGTGCGTGCAGAACGCGATACAGATGCCTGTGAGCAGGCCCTCGCGGCACTGACGGAGGCCGCCAAAACTGGGCAGGGCAATCTGCTTGAGCTGGCTGTGGATGCCGCTCGTGCCCGCGCTACCGTCGGCGAGATTAGTGATGCTCTGGAACAGGAGTGGGGCCGTCACCGTGCTCAAACCCAATCGATTAGTGGTGTTTATGGTTCTGCCTATCAAGGCGATGAGGGCTTTATGAATATAACCAGGAAAGTGGAACAGTTTGCCGAAACTCACGGTCGCCGGCCGCGAATGCTAGTGGTCAAAATGGGCCAAGACGGCCATGACCGGGGAGCTAAGGTTATTGCCACAGCCTTTGCCGACATGGGTTTCGATGTCGATGTTGGACCCATGTTTCAAACCCCCGAAGAAGCTGCGCGTCAAGCCATCGAAAACGACGTACACATTGTGGGTGTGTCATCCCAAGCCGCGGGTCATAAAACCCTGGTACCGAAAATGATAGCTGCGCTAAAAGAGCAGGGTGCGGAAGATATATTAGTGATCTGCGGTGGGGTGATCCCACCAAAGGATTACGACGCACTGCGAGCAGAGGGCGTGGCCGCGATCTTTGGTCCCGGGACCAATATCCCTGAGGCTGCTGAAGAAGTACTTGGCTTGATTGAATAGTTCCTCGACTGAACTCGCCCGAGCTGTTATCTCGACCGAGCGAGGTGGCGCCGTGAGCTCCCACAACAGAGGCAGGATAACCGGGTTAGCGCCCGCGATAACAAAATAAAACAGGACAGAATCATGCACGAAATTCTTGCAGAACTTGAGGCCAAGCGAAGTCGAGCTCGCCTTGGCGGTGGTCAGAAACGTATTGATGCACAGCATGCCAAAGGTAAACTCACCGCCCGCGAGCGGTTGGAGCTTCTATTGGATGAGGGCAGCTTTGAAGAATGGGATATGTTTGTCGAGCATCGCTGCACCGATTTTGATATGGATCAGCAGCATGTTCCAGGCGACGGTGTAGTCATCGGTTACGGCACCATTAATGGTCGTCTGGTGTTTGTCTTCAGTCAGGACTTCACTGTATTCGGTGGTTCGCTGTCTGAAGCGCACGCCGAGAAAATCTGCAAGCTGATGGATCAGGCCATGAAGGTCGGCGCGCCGGTCATCGGACTCAATGACTCTGGTGGCGCACGTATTCAAGAAGGGGTTGCCTCCCTCGGTGGATACGCCGAGGTCTTCCAGCGCAATGTTATGGCCAGTGGTGTGATCCCACAGATCAGCATGGTGATGGGACCCTGTGCTGGCGGTGCGGTTTATTCGCCTGCAATCACCGACTTTATCTTTATGGTTCAGGACAGCTCATATATGTTTGTCACCGGGCCCGATGTGGTCAAAACAGTGACCCATGAAACCGTGACTGCGGAGGAGCTGGGTGGCGCACTGACCCATTCCAGCAAGTCCGGCGTTGCCGATCTTGCCTTTGCCAACGATGTTGAAGCGCTAGCCAAATTGCGTCACTTTATAAACTATCTGCCGGCCAATAACCGCGAAAAACCGCCAGTATGGCCAACTGAAGATCCCGCAGATCGCATGGAAATGTCGCTGGATACCATTATCCCCAACGACCCCAACAAGCCCTACGATATGAAAGAGGTGATCTTGAAAGTTGCCGATGAGGGTGAGTTCTTTGAGACACAGGTAAGTTATGCGAAAAATATTATTACCGGTTTTATTCGCATCGAAGGTTCGACTGTAGGTGTGGTCGCCAACCAGCCAATGGTGCTGGCGGGCTGCCTCGATATCGATGCCTCGAAAAAGGCCGCACGCTTTATCCGTTTCTGCGATGCCTTCAATATTCCGGTTTTAACCTTTGTCGATGTCCCCGGCTTTATGCCCGGCACCAGTCAGGAATATGGCGGCATTATCAAACACGGCGCCAAGCTGCTCTACGCCTATGCTGAGTGCACCGTTCCCAAGGTTACCGTGATTACGCGTAAAGCCTATGGTGGCGCCTACGATGTGATGGCCTCCAAGCATTTGCGTGGCGACGTCAACCTCGCCTGGCCAACAGCCGAAATTGCTGTAATGGGGCCAAAAGGGGCGGTGGAGATTATTTTCCGCAGCGACATTGGCGATGCAGAAAAAATTGCAGCGCGCACCGAAGAGTATCGCAAGAAATTTGCCAATCCGTTTATTGCCGGCAAGCGCGGTTACATTGATGACGTCATCATGCCCCACAGCACACGTAAGCGTGTGGCCCGGTCACTGGCGATGTTGCGCAGCAAAAATATTGAAAATCCGTGGCGCAAGCACGGCAATATTCCGCTTTAATTTTCACAAAATTATTTAAAAAGATTCGATTATGTTAAAGAAAATATTAGTCGCAAATCGCGGTGAGATTGCCTGCCGAGTGTTTGCCAGCGCCAAAAAAATGGGTATCGCCACTGTTGCTGTTTATTCCGATGCTGACCGCGATGCGCTGCATGTGCAGATGGCCGATGAGGCGGTACATATAGGGCCGGCGGCCTCGTCAGAGAGCTATCTGGTTATCGATAAAATTATTCAGGCCTGTGTCGATACCGGAGCCGATGCCGTGCATCCCGGCTATGGCTTCCTGTCAGAGAATAGCCAGTTCCGCGATGCGCTCGACGTTGCCGGTATTACCTTTATCGGCCCAGGCAAAAAAGCCATTGAATCCATGGGTGACAAGATTACCTCCAAGCTGATCGCTGAAAAAGCCGGCGTAAGCTGCATTCCTGGTTATACCGATGTAGTCCGCGACGCCGATCATGCAGTGGAAATTGCCAGCGGTATCGGTTATCCGGTGATGTTAAAAGCCTCCGCCGGCGGTGGCGGTAAAGGTATGCGAGTGGCTTGGGACGACGCTGATTGCCGCGATGGCTTTGAGCGTGCCACCAATGAAGCGCGCTCCAGCTTTGGTGATACACGCATTTTCATTGAGAAATATATCCAGGAACCGCGCCATATTGAAATTCAGATAATGGCTGATAGTCATGGCAATGTCATCTATCTGGGCGAGCGCGAATGTTCGATTCAGCGCCGTCACCAAAAGGTTATTGAAGAGGCCCCATCGCCGTTCCTCGATGAGGCCACCCGCCGCAAGATGGGAGAGCAGAGCTGCGCACTGGCCCGAGCCGTGGACTATCAATCCGCCGGCACCGTGGAATTTATTGCCGATGCGGAGATGAACTTTTACTTCCTCGAAATGAACACCAGATTGCAGGTTGAGCACCCGGTTACCGAGCTGGTGACAGGTCAGGACCTGGTTGAGTTAATGATTCGTGTGGCGGCGGGTGAAAAGCTGCCCCTGAACCAGGAAGAGGTAACCTTGACTGGCTGGGCAATGGAGTCAAGGGTGTACGCCGAAGACCCCTTCCGCAACTTTATGCCCTCCACCGGCCGCCTGATTCGCTACGTTGAACCTCAGGGAGAAGGAGTACGTGTCGATAGCGGTGTCTATGAAGGCGGCGAAGTCTCCATGTTCTATGACCCAATGATTGCAAAATTGATTACCTATGGCGATGATCGTGGCCAGGCAGTTGAGCGCATGGTCGACGCACTGGATAACTATTATATTCGTGGCGTAAACCACAATATCAGTTTCCTCAACGCCCTGATGGTGCATCCACGATTTATCGAAGGACGCCTAACCACAAACTTTATTGCCGATGAATTTCCAGATGGTTTTAATGCCGATCTGGTTGTGCAAGATGATCCCGCCGTGGCATTGGTTGTTGTCGCCTCCGCGCACCAGCTCTATGAAGAGCGAGCCAGTTTACTGTCCGGGCAGCTGACAGGTCATGAACATGTCGCCGCTTCAGATTGGGTAGTTCAGGTCGCCGATCAGCAGAATCTCGTCAGTGTCGAACTCAGCGAAAGTGGCTATCTGGTGAGCCTGCACAGCGCTGGGAGCACAGCGGATTACCAAGTTCATACCGACTGGTCTCTAGGTCAGCCACTATTTCAAGCGCAGATTAATGGTAAGCACGTTTCTGTGCAGGTTGAACGAAGTGCCAATGGCTACCGACTGTTTTACCGCGGTGCAGAGATCAATGCGCGGGTATTGTCCCCTCGGGCAGCGAACCTGAACGCCCATATGCTGTACAAACCGCCAGCCGATATGTCCAAGTTCTTGCTGTCGCCGATGCCGGGGCTGCTGGTCAAACTGTCAGTAGCTGAGGGTCAGGAAGTCAAAGAGGGCGAAGAGCTTGCCGTGGTTGAGGCGATGAAGATGGAAAACAGCCTGCGCGCGACTCAGGATGGCGTTATTGCCAAGGTGGCCGCAACTGAAGGTTCGAGTTTGATGGTGGATGAAATTATTCTCGAGTTTGAATAGGCAATAATGTCCTGTTCTCCGGGGTGACGAGCAACCATTCAGCTGCCACAATAAAGGCTTACGCACAGGCAATCAGAGCGAGTACATGGTAACCGATAGCAACACGTTAGCCGCACAGATCAAAGCGGGAGATCGACGGTCACTGGCCAAGGCTATTACGCTGGTTGAATCGACCCGCAGTGATCATCGGCAGTCTGCCACGCAACTCCTCGAAATCCTGATGCCCGATACCGGAAAATCCATTCGGCTCGGTATTTCTGGTGTCCCTGGCGTCGGTAAATCGACCTTTATTGAAGCTTTCGGCAATTACCTTATTACACAGGGACACTCGGTTGCGGTGCTTGCAGTTGATCCCACTTCAGCTGTCACCGGTGGGTCTATTCTGGGTGACAAAACTCGCATGGAGACGCTGGCATTTGCCGAAAAAGCTTTTGTCAGGCCGTCGCCTGCGGGCAAGACCCTCGGTGGTGTCACGCGGCGCACACGGGAATCAATGTTGCTTTGTGAAGCAGCGGGATTTGATGTCATCCTTGTCGAGACAGTGGGGGTCGGGCAATCTGAAACCGCCGTCGCCGATATGACTGATATGTTTCTGCTGCTGTTACTGCCTGCGGGGGGTGATGAGCTGCAGGGCATCAAGCGTGGCATTATGGAACTGGCTGATCTGGTGTTGGTGAACAAGGCCGATGGCGATCAGAGTAATACCGCCAACAAGACCTTGCTCGACTATCGCTCGGCACTGCACTTTATGAAATCGCGGTTTGCCAACTGGCAATCCAAGGTGCTGGCCTGCTCGTCGATTGAGGGCAGAGGTATTGATGAGGTCTGGCAAGAGGTAGTTAATTTCCGCAGTACATTGAGTGAAGCGGGTGAGTTGCAACAGCGACGGGCCCAACAGGCGCGAGCCTGGATGTGGGCGGAGACCGCCGAAGCGCTGGTCAGCGATCTTAAAAATGATCCTCAGGTCAAAGCTCTGGTTCCCGAGTTGGAAAGGGCGGTGCTGGAGGGTACCTTGCCGGCGACCGTTGCTGCGCAGCGCTTAATCGAGCAGTTTAAGACGAACAGCTGACCGATATTTTCTCTGCCCAGTCCGGTGGCAGTCCGGCATAGTGATGAGCCTCCGGATGTTCCTCGAAGGGGCTCTGCAAGACAGTTAACAGCAGTTCAACTTCACTGTAATCACCCGCATAGGCTTTTTCGATGGCTGCCTGCGCCATGTAATTGCGCAGCACATACTTTGGATTGACCTTGCGCATTTGGTCACGCCGCTGGCCATCACTCCACGCTTGCCGCTGCAGTCTTTGTAGATACATATTGGCCCACTGATCAAAACCGTCGCGATCGATAAAGTGATCGCGAACGCTTTGGTCCGCGTCGTTAAAGTTGCACAGCGAGCGGAAAAACAGCGTGTAGTCGACGCTGTTACGCTGCATCAACTCGAGCAACTGATTGATCAGTTGTTCGTCACCCTCAGAAACGCTTTCGAGGCCAATCTTGGCTGCCATCAGCGCGCGATAATGGGACAAAAAAGTCGGCTCATAGGTTTTTAACACTGCAATTAACTGCTCCGACTCAAGCACAGACATCAGCGCAGTTGCCAGCGCATTGAGATTCCACAATCCGATCGACGGTTGATTTTTAAATGAGTAACGGCCGCCACTATCAGAGTGGTTGCAGATAAATTCCGGATCGTAGCGGTCGAGAAAACCAAACGGACCATAGTCGATGGTGTCGCCGATGATCGACATATTGTCAGTATTCATCACTCCGTGGCAGAAACCCACCGATTGCCAATGGGCAACCATAATCGCGGTCTGGGTAACCGCGTTCTCAAACAGATTTAAATAGCGATTGTCATCCTCGCGCCACTCTGGAAACTGACGTTGAATCAGGTAGTCGGCCAGTGCTCGAACAGACTCCGGCTGATTGAGATAGTGAAAATGTTCAAACGAACCAAACCGGATATGACTCCGCGCCACACGACAGACCGTCGCGCCGGGCTCCACCTCTTCGCGATAGACCGCTGTTTTGCTGTCCACCAGGCACAGTGCTCTGGTGGTGGCAATGCCGAGACCATGCATGGCCTCGGAGCAGAGATATTCACGAATACTCGAACGCAATACCGCGCGGCCGTCGGCAAAGCGTGAGTAGGGCGTGGTACCGGCACCTTTGAGCTGAATATCCCAGAGCTCGCCATCCGGGCCAACCGATAGCTCACCCAGGGTCATCGCGCGACCATCGCCAAGCTGACCTGCCCAGACACCAAATTGGTGGCCGGAGTAAACCAGCGCAATAGGGTTTAAATGCGCGGGCACGGCATTGCCACTCATCATATCCAATAGCACCGGATTACTCAGTTCAGCAGGGTTAATGCCCAGCTGTTCTGCCAATCGGCGATTAACACTGACCCAGCGAGGTTCCTGTAATCCGCTGGGAATCACGGTGGCACAGTAAAGATTGTCCTTGCTGCAGAAGGCGTTATAGAAATGTTGCTCCAGACGATCGCTAAATAAAGACATCAGATTCCGGCATTTTCCCTGCTGATACGCGCCAGATTGTCGGCGTGTAAACTGCTGATATAAAGCCAGTTATCGGTTTCCATGGCGCCGGTATTGGTATGGTGCTCTCCGTTCGGATCCTGCAGCGAGGTGATAACCTCGCCTTCACCATTGATGGCAACGATATGGCTGTAGGGAACAGCCTGAGGGCGCATAAATCCGGGCAGGCGCTGCACGATTTTACGAATCATTGGTGAACTCGAGAGATCATCCAGCGCTTTGCTGCGTGGTGAAACCAAGCCAACCCAAAAGCGTCCATCACGTCCGCGCACTACATTGTCTGGAAACCCGGGAAGGTTATCGATAATAACGTCTGATTGACCGGCTTTTTCGCCCGCCAGCCAATATTTATGAATGCGATAAGAACCGGTTTCGTTGACCAGCACAAAGCTGCTGTCCTCCGCTACAGCAACACCATTGGCAAAATTCAGTCCATCCATTACCAGTTGCGTGGACTGATCCGCCGGATCATAAACCATCAGGCGGCCATGACCACCGTGTTCCATGGTGTCGAGCAAACTGGCTGCATAGGTGCCGCCGTTTCTCTGCGCGCCAAACTTGGTTGAGGCGTCGCTAAAATAAATTTTACCGTCCGCAGCCACATCCAGGTCATCGACATACTCCATCGGCACCCCGTTGTAGCTATCGGTTAATACAGTGATTTCGCCACTACTTAGAGAAACACTCAACACACCTTTGTAGGCATCGGCAATCAACAAATTATTATCAGCATCAACGGCCAGTCCCAGTGGGCTGCCTTCGGTATTGACCCACTTGCTGACCTCGCCACTGGTCTCGTTATAGCGCAGAATCCAGCCTTCACGCGTGGCGGCATAGATTTCACCATTGATCAGTGCCAGGCCCTCTGGGCCGTGGGTATCGTGCAGTTCGATTATTTCAATTTTCTCAAGCTCGGTGTTTTGTTCGAAGTCGCCGACATAGCCTGCATTGATCGGCGCATTCCAGCTAACCGGTGCTACTGGTACAGGCCAGAGCAATAGATACCCTGCGATGGCGGCAAGAATGATTAGACTGGTTCGTAACATGGCGGTGTACTCCCGACTCTTATATTGTTGAAGTGTAATTTCTGCTCGTATGTTGCGCTAGTGCCGCAGCTTAATCAACCGCGTCTTGGCTTTGGTTTTAGCTTGGTGTGGCATGGTGGGTGATGTAAAATGGCCGGCTTGTTTGCTACTCAAAAAGATAATTCCATGGAAGTTAATCCGCTCTACAACGCCCTCGATGACCTGCAGGCACGCACCGACGTGTTAAGGGGGTATCTTTGACTACGCCAATCGCAAAGAAGAACTCGCCGAAGTTGAGCTAGAGCTTGGCGAGCCGGATGTCTGGAATGAACCGGAACGCGCCCAGGAGTTGGGACGCAAGCGGGCCTCCCTCGAGCAAGTTGTCAAAACCATAGAAGATCTCGACAGCGGCGTTGCCGATGCTCGCGAACTGTTGGAAATGGCGGTTGAAGAAAACGACGCCGACACCGTTGCCGATGTCGAAGCTGATATCGCTGCACTCGACGCTCAGTTAGCCAAGCTGGAGTTTCGTCGAATGTTCTCTGGTGAAATGGACCCCAATAACGCCTATCTGGATATTCAGTCAGGCTCTGGTGGTACCGAAGCGCAGGACTGGGCCGAGATGTTACTGCGCATGTATCTGCGTTGGGCAGACGATAAAGGCTTTAAGGCGGAACTGGTGGAGTGCTCCGCCGGTGAAGTGGCGGGCATAAAAAGTGCTACGGTGCAGGTCAGCGGTGAATATGCCTATGGTTGGTTGCGCACTGAAATTGGCGTCCATCGGCTGGTACGCAAGTCGCCGTTTGATTCCGGCAATCGTCGTCACACTTCTTTCTCAGCGGTCTATGTGTCCCCCGAGATCGATGACAATATTGAAATCGACATCAATCCCTCTGATGTTCGCACCGACACTTACCGCGCGTCCGGTGCCGGCGGTCAGCATATTAACAAGACTGACTCAGCGGTGCGCCTGACCCACGAGCCGAGTGGTATAGTGGTGCAGTCCCAGAGTCAGCGGTCGCAGCATCAAAACCGCGACAAATGCTGGCAGATGCTGCGCGCCAAGCTCTATGAGCTCGAAGTGAGCAAACGTCAGGAGGCAGCACAGGCAACCGAAGACACCAAATCGGATATTGGCTGGGGCAGTCAGATTCGATCCTACGTATTGGATGATGCGCGAATTAAAGACCTGCGTACAGGCGTAGAGACGCGCAATACCGGAGCGGTGTTGGATGGCAAGCTGGACCAGTTTATTGTCGCTTCGTTAAAGGCAGGGTTATAAAAGTTAGCGCCGCCAATTGAGGAAGCCTCTGGAAGGTGGCGCGCAGTTATCGCGTGTATGCAGCCCAGGCAGAGCGTAATCTGAGTTAGTAGAGATTTAATAGAAAGTTAATAGACAGTTAATAGACAAATACACCCCTGAAAATAAAGATTGAGATATGACTGATCAACAAGACGAAAACAAATTAATTGCTGAGCGTCGCGCAAAACTTCATGCCTTGCGCGAAGAGGGCACTGCGCTATTCCCAAATGATTTTCGGCCTCAGCACAGCGCGGCTGAACTGCAATCGGGTTTTGGCGATGAAACCAAAGAAGACCTCGAGACACTGGGCAAGATTGTTTCCGTTGCCGGACGTGTGATTCGCAATCGCGGTGCTTTTATTGTTGTTCAGGACAGTTCCGACAGCATACAGCTGTATGTCACCAAAGAGGCGCGGCCGTTCGCCAAGTCGCTCGATCTCGGTGATATCGTTGGTATTCAAGGACAGCTGCACAAATCCGGTAAAGGCGACCTGTATGTTCAGATGGACGAGTATCAGCTGCTGACCAAAGCGCTGCGCCCCCTGCCAGACAAGTTTCACGGTCTCGCCGATCAGGAAATGCGCTATCGCCAACGCTACGTCGATCTAATTGTTAATCCAGAGGTGCGTAACACCTTCCGCATTCGTTCCAAAGTGGTGGACTTTATTCGCCGCTATTTAAATGGCGCAGACTTCCTTGAAGTAGAAACACCGATGCTGCAGGTTATTCCCGGCGGCGCAGTGGCGCGACCCTTTGTCACCCACCACAATGCGCTGGATATCGATATGTATCTTCGCATCGCCCCCGAGCTTTATTTAAAGCGTTTGGTGGTTGGCGGCTTTGAACGTGTCTATGAGATCAATCGCAACTTCCGCAATGAAGGGCTGTCCACTCGACACAACCCTGAGTTCACTATGCTCGAGTTTTATCAGGCCTATGCCGACTTCAACGATCTGATGGATCTGACCGAAGATATGTTGCGCAAGTTAGCCACTGAAGTACTTGGATCAACCAAAGTGGTTAACACCACCAAGAATGCCGATGGCGAAGTGACCAGCGAAGTGCATTATGACTTTGCCAAGCCGTTTGCTCGCCTCTCAGTATTTGATTCGATTTTGCACTACAACCCGGAGATCAGTGCCGAGCAGTTAGCCGACGAAGCCGGAGCGCGTAAAATTGCCACTGACTTACATATTCCACTTAAAGATATCTGGGGCCTAGGCAAAGTTCAGATTGAGATTTTTGAAAAGACCGTCGAGCATCTTTTAGAACAGCCCACTTTTATTACTATGTATCCTGCGGAAGTGTCGCCACTGGCGCGACGTAATGATCAAGATCCACATGTTACTGATCGCTTTGAATTCTTTGTCGGCGGGCGCGAGATAGCCAATGGCTTCTCCGAACTTAATGACGCCGAAGATCAGGAGGCACGTTTCCGTCAGCAGGTTGCCGAGAAAGATGCCGGCGATGATGAAGCCATGCACTTTGATGCAGACTATATTCGCGCACTGGAATACGGCATGCCGCCGACAGCAGGCGAGGGTATTGGTATTGATCGGTTGGTTATGTTGTTGACTGATTCAGCTTCTATTAGAGATGTGTTGCTGTTTCCGCATATGCGCCCAGAATAGTGTTTGGTTTGCGATTGCTTGGTTAGAGCTCTTTTTGCCTCTCGAATATAAAAAGCCCGGTACTTGCCGGGCTTTTGTATATCTGGATTTTGCCCAGTAAAAATAAAAGTTATTCTGGTTTGTTTTTTTTATGAATGGTATTATCGCGGCCTTAAAGCGCAACCAATTACTCTATCAGAGATAGGGTTTCGCGCCTCAAAATAGCCTCCGGGAGAGGACTTTCTGCTCCTCCTGTTGCGAGAACCAAGGACCAAAAAATGACCTGTCAGAGCTCCGACTACAAGACCATTGACTACCAAGTCGACAACAAAATTCTGACTCTGTTCCTGAATCGCCCGGAGGTGATGAATGCCTACACTATTGAAATGTGTAATGAACTGGTGCACGCCTTTAATCGTGCAAGCGATGATGACGACGTCAGCGTGATTGTGGTTACCGGTGCTGGCAAAGCGTTTTGCGCGGGTATGGATCTCTCAGCTGAGGGCAATGTCTTTGGTCTCGATGAATCTCGCATTCCGACCCTCGAAGAGATGCAAGCCTATGAGGAAATGGATGGCGTTCGTGACAGTGCAGGCAAAGTTACTCTGGCTATCTATGATTGCAAAAAACCGGTTATCGGTGCCATCAACGGTGCTGCAGTGGGTGTGGGTGCAACCATGGCCTGCGCCATGGATATTCGTCTGGCGTCAGAAAAAGCCCGTTTTGGATTTGTCTTTGGCAAAATTGGCATTGTTGCCGAAGGTTGCTCAACGTGGTTTTTACCGCGTATTGTCGGTATGCAGCAATCTCTGAAGTGGATGCTGTCAGGTGAGATTTTTAATGCAGCAGAGAGTCTTGCTGGCGGTTTAGTCTACGAAGTCTGCGCCCCAGACAGGCTGCTTTCCAGAGCCTACGAGCTGGCCCGGCAGATCGCTGACACTACCGCGCCTGTCGCTGTGGCACTGATGCGTCAGATGCTCTACCGCAACTCAGCGGCGGCCCATCCGGCCGAGGCCCACAAGGTTGAGTCTCTGGCGGTGTTCTACACCAGCCAGGGAGATGGTAAGGAGGGTGTTGCGTCATTCTTAGAGAAGCGTCCTGCGAACTTTCCGTCCAAAGTGTCTTCTGGCATGCCAGCTTTTTACCCTTGGTGGTAAGTGTTTTGCCGCAACTATATTTGTCCCCTTTTTGTCGATAGCATCTGTTAATGGAGCAGCAATATGTATCAAAACAGTGAAAAATCTCAGCAGATGCTGGAAAAACTCGAGCACTTTTTTGAACAAAATATCTATCCCAACGAAGCCGCCTATGCTCAGCAGCTGCACAGTGCCGAGAACCGTTTTGCCCCACTGCCATTGATGGAAGAATTGAAGCGAAAAGCTCAGGCAGCTGGTCTGTGGAATCTTTTTGTTCCGCCGTCCCATGCCGAATACTGCGACCATGGTGGTCTCAGCTTTGCCGACTATGCCCCGCTCTGCGAAGTCATGGGGCGCGTGATCTGGTCTCCAGAAGTGTTCAACTGCAATGCACCAGATACTGGCAATATGGAAGTCTTTATGAATTACGCCACCAAACAGCAGCAAGATAAGTGGCTGCAGCCGCTGCTAGCTGGTGAGATCCGTTCATCCTACGCCATGACCGAGCCTCAGGTGGCCTGTAGTGATGCTACCAATGTTGAGACGAGCATTGTCCAAGAGGGCGACGAATGGGTGCTCAATGGGCGCAAGTGGTTTATTACTGGTGCCATGAATGAACGCACGAAAATTTTGATTGTGATGGGTAAGTCTGACCCCGGCAATGCCAATCGCCATTTGCAGCAAACCCAGGTTCTGGTGCCAAAGGATACGCCTGGCCTGACGTTAGTTCGACCTCTGACGACCTTTGGCTACGATGATGCGCCTATAGGTCACGCAGAACTGCGCTTTGAAAACTGTCGTGTGCCTTTAGAGAATGTCTTGCTCGGTGCCGGGCGCGGTTTTGAAATCGCTCAGGGACGGCTGGGCCCCGGTCGCATGCATCACTGTATGCGACTGATTGGTGCCGGTCAGCGCGCACTTGAATTGGCCTGCAAGCGCACGGTTGCACGCTCGACCTTCGGTCGTCAGTTGAGCAAGCATCAGTCGGTGCGGGAAAACATCTCACGGATGTATTCAGAAATTGAAATGGCGCGCTTATTAGTACTCAAGACCTGCCATAAAATCGACCAAGAGGGCGTTCCCGCGTCAGTCGATATGATCGCCGCAACCAAGACCACCATTCCGCTGTTAATTCAAAATCTGTTGGATAAAGCAATACAGATGCATGGCGCAGGAGGTCTCACAGAGGATTACTGTATGGCCGAAGCGTTTAATTATGCGCGCTGGTGTCGTCAGGCAGATGGACCTGATGAGGTTCATCAGATGGCGCTAGGCAAGCAGATTATCGAGCGTTATTCTGGCGCCAAAGCCTAAGCTGCCGTCACTCAGCAATTACTCAATAAAAGGTTAATTTATGCCGTCGTATTTTGATTTTGATCACGACAAACTGGCAGAGTATCTCGAGGCTCAGATTGCTGGATTTAAGGGGCCGCTGAGCGCGGAAAAATTTGCCGGCGGACAATCAAATCCAACCTTTAAAATTACGGCGGCAAGCGGCACCTATGTGCTGCGCCGCAAACCACCCGGCGACTTATTAAAGTCGGCCCATGCCGTGGACCGCGAATATAGGGTGTTGTCTGCACTGGCTAACTCTGCGGTGCCAGTGGTCGAGGTTTATCATCTCTGCGAAGATGACTCGGTAATCGGCAGTATGTTTTATATCATGGAATTTAAGCAGGGCACCGTGTTCTGGGATCCGGCACTGCCAGATATGACCAATGCCCAGCGCGGAACCATTTTTGATCAGATGAATCAGGTGATGGTGGCTTTGCACTCGGTAGATATTGATGACGTTGGCCTGAGCGACTTTGGCCGGCCGGGGAATTATTTTGCCCGTCAGATTAGCCGCTGGACCAAACAGTATCAGGCCTCGGAAATTGAGACCATTGATGATATGGACAAGCTGATCCAATGGCTGCCCCGAAACACTCCCGCAGACGACGGTAAGTTGGTGCTCGCCCACGGTGATTTTCGTCTCGACAATATTATGTTCGATGCCGTGGAGTCACGAGCCATTGCCGTGCTCGATTGGGAGCTTTCGACGCTGGGTCACCCCTACGCCGATCTCGCGTACCAGTGCATGCAGTTGCGTCTCGATAACCGCTCTGTGCTGGCGGGGCTGGGAGGTGTTGATCGTCAGGCATTGGGGATTCCCAGCGAAGAGGAATATGTGGCGCTCTACTGTCAGCGCATGGGTATCGAGGCTATTGAGAATTGGGATTTCTATGTCATTTTCAGTATGTTTCGCTTTGCCGCGATTCTCGAAGGCGTCGGGCAGCGGGCACTCGGAGGTAATGCATCAAGTGATAAGGCGAGTCAAATGAGAGCCTTGGTGAAACCGTTGGCGGCTATGGCGGTCGCAATGATTTAGACCAGCCCAATGGCTAACGCCGAGCAAACAATCGTGATTGTTTACTCGGCTAAGTGATGATTTGGTGCCTGTTTTTGTATACACTTTAACAATACCGTCAGCTGTTGGTTTTTTACCTTGTCGACGACGATTGATTTAATTTAATTTGAAGGGCACGTTAAATGACAGCGGCAAAGAAAATCGCAGCAACCAGCAAAAAAAGACCGCAGCGCAATGAAAAGGGTTGGCAGGCGGAGAAGAGCGCGATCACGCGTTCTGCGATTCTTGAGGCGACCATCCAATGTCTGCTCGAATTGGGTTATGCCAATACTACCACCGCTTTGATTGCTAACTACGCTGGGGTTTCCCGCGGTGCGATGATGCATCACTTTCCATCGCGTATGTCAGTCATGCGCGCGGTGATCGACTATCTGCACGTGCGGCGTTTGGACGAGTACCGCTACCTGATGGCGGACATTGATGATCCTGCGAGCAAGTTGACCGATAAAGCAATTCGTGAATCCGTCGAATCCGCTTGGCGCTATGTCAATCTGCCATCATTTTTGGCCTATGAAGAGATGCTTGCTGCCTCGCGAACTGACGCTGAGCTGCGACAGATTATTGAGCCAGTAGAAAAAGACTTTGAAAAACAGTTTCTCAATACCGTTAAAGCGGTTTTCCCGCATTGGAAAAATCTAGCGCGACTTGAAGGTGCGCACGATATGGTCCAGTTTTTGATGAAGGGCATGGCTCTGAGCCATATGTCGGCGCGCAAGAACGCTCGAGCCAAACGCGTAATGACCTACCTGACCGCGATTCTTCATGATATCTATAAAGAAGCTGATTTGATGGAAGAGTAAACCCTGAGCACAGCCGGTCGTCGACTTGCTGCGCTCATTAGTCCCCGCAAATCTGTATCTGAACCACTCCCTTTTCGCCCGCAGTTGAGCCCGCTCCGCGCGTCACTTTTATGGCGAATGTTACCTCCGCCTCAATAACCATTTTGATTTTACTTCGCAGCAAAGCGTCTCAAACCAATACAATTTAGCCCGTAAGGCAGCATAGTTAACTAAAGATTGAGGACAAACCAGTTGCAGCTTGCTGCCATTGATAATATAGTCTTTAAAAAAAGAAACATGCATGTCTGTTTTGTAAACGTTTCGCTAAAATAAATTACTTACGATAATGCCAAACGGGTTGTCACAAGGGGTTTCTAATGGGTCGTTTTTCGGGAAAAGTGGTCTCCATAGTCGGTGCCGCCGGCGAAGATAATATGGGTCAGGTTATGGCGCGTCGATTCGCTGCCGAGGGAGCCAAAGTGATTGTCTCTGGTCGTCACGAGGCAGCGCTTCGCAAACTCGCCGAAGAGATTGGTGGCGATTGGGTGCTCTGCGACTTCTCGAAAAAAGCCTCCATTGTCGAGATGGTCGACAGTATTATCGACCGTCATGGCCGCATCGATGTAGCGATTAACAGCACTGGATGGGGGCTGTTGGTACCGCTGACAGAGAACTCCGAAGAGCAGCTTGATCAGATGATAGACCTGCAATTTAAGGGGCCCTTTGTCTGGCTGCAAAAACTGATTCAGACGATGGACGCAACAGGTGGCTCGATTATCCAGATCTCCTCCGCCACCGCCAATATTATGCTCGATGACCACGCTGCCTATATGGGCACCAAGGCCGGCACCGACCACCTGATTCGCTGTGTCGCCAATCAATATGGCTGCAAAGGTATTCGCGCCAATAGCATTTCGCCCGGCTTGACCGAGACCCCGATGACTGCAGAGCCGTTAAAAAGCGCTGCGTTGTTGGCAGAGTTTGAAAGCTGCTATCCATTGGGCCGTATTGGCACCAGTGAAGATATTGCCGCAGCAGCCACCTTTCTCGCCTCTGACGAATGTTTTATGACCGGTGAAAATTTACAGGTCAACGGCGGTCTCTGTCTGCGTCGCAATCCTTTGGGTACTGAGTTATTTGATGCCATGGTCGCGGCTGGCGAAATACCTGGCGAATAACAATTAATCACACAAATGAGAAAAACGTTAAGGGCCTGATAAAAGATGAAGTTAAATAATAAAGTGGTATTGATCACGGGTGCGGGCGGCGGAATAGGTCAGGCGTCGGTGCGTAAATTTGTCAGCCAAGGCGCCAAAGTAATGCTCGCGGATATAGGCACAGAAGTCACTCAGCAACTGGTCAATGAGCTTGGCTCTGAGCACTGTGCCTGTATCGCTGTCGATGTGGCCGAAGCGGACCAAGTTGAAAATATGGTCCGCGCCACAGTGGACCGGTTTGGCGGCATCGATGTGTTTGTCGCCAACGCCGGCGTCGAGGGCAAGATCGGTTCGATTATGGACACCGATGTCAGCAACTTGGACAAGGTATTGGCAGTCAATGTCAGAGGCGTATGGTTGGGGTTGCACTATGTGATGCCGGTCATGCGTGATGGCGGTGGTGGCAGCATTATCATTACCTCCTCTGGTGCCGGCGTGAAGGGCTCGCCCAATACGGCTGCCTACAATACCAGCAAACACGCGGTGATAGGCCTAATGCGCTGCGCCGCATTGGAGTCGGCTCAGTTCGGGATCAGGGTCAATACAGTCAATCCAGGAGCAGTTGAAACCCGCATGATGGAGTCCATTGAAGACGGCTTTGCTGAAGCGGGCGCCGGTGATTTTAGAGCGATGGTTGAGGCGGTGACGCCACTGGGTCGCTACGGTCAGCCTGAGGAAATTGCCAATATGATGGTGTTTTTGGGCAGTGATGACAGCAGCTACTGTACCGGTAGCGTCTATATGGTCGATGGCGGTAATGCCACCTGATGAGCGCAATAATGCGCGTCTACTAATAACAAGAATAAACCTATTATGACTTTTGATTTTAAACGACAGGTAGTGCTGATTACTGGAGCCGCAGCGGGGTTGGGCTATGCCTGTGCCCAGGCATTTGCCGCTGCAGGCGCAAAGCTAGTGATCACCGATATTTCTCAAGAGGCATTGGATAAGGCTGTCAATGATCTCGAAAAGGGCGGCACTGAGGTGCTCGGATTACTTAACGATGCTAGCGATTCTGCCGATGTGAGTGCCATGATGACGGCCATAGTGGCGCGCTTTGGGCGTCTCGATATTGCCGTTAACAATGCCGGCACAGCAACGCCACTGCAGGAATTTCATGAGGTGGGCGAGGCGGAATTTGATCGCGTTATTACGGTTAACGTAAAAGGCGTGTGGCTCTGTATGCAGGCGGAAATTCGTCAAATGCTTAAACAGGGCGGTGGACGTATCGTCAATATGGCCTCTGCCACCAGCCGCAATACGTATCCGAATGCCGCGCCCTATGTGACCAGTAAATTTGCCGTCGCAGGACTGACTCGCACTGTCGCCGTGGACTATGCCGATCGGGATATTCGCATCAATGCGATCTGCCCTGGCAACGTTGCCACACCATTGGTTGTGAGCTTGGTTGAGGATTTATCGGTGCTATCCACCAGACATGCGATCAAGCGGCTTGGCACACCTGAAGAGGTCGCCAATGGGGTGATGTTTCTGGCCTCCGATCTGTCGTCTTTTAGTACCGGAAGTTTGCTCGAAGTGGATGGCGGCTGGAATGCCATCTAGCGAAAAAATAAACCCTTAATTTTAAAAACAACAAGGAGAATTCCATGTCTAGATTATTAAACAAAGTTGCAATCATTACCGGTGCAGCGTCCAACCCTGGATTGGGTCATGCCACGGCTGTGCGCTTTGCCCAGGAGGGCGCTAAGCTGATGATCACAGATATTGATATGGTCGGTCTGGCTGCCGCGGAAAAAGAGCTGACTGCCATGGGTGCTGAAGTCCTGACCATGGAGCAAAATGTGGTCGACGAGCAGCGCTGGCAGGAAGTTGTCGATGCCACCGTAGAACGTTTTGGCAGTCTCGATATTCTGGTGAACAATGCCGGCATCGCAGTGATGCGTCCGATCAGTGAATATTCAGTAGCCGATTATGATCTGCAGATGGATGTAAATATTCGCAGTGTTTTCCTTGGCTGTAAAAAAGCCCTACCGGCAATGATTGCCTCGGGTGGCGGCTCTATTGTGAATATGTCCTCGGTTGCCGCGCTGCGCGGAATTCCCGGTGTCTCGGTTTACGGTATTGCCAAGGCGGGCGTACAGATATTCAGTAAGAGCATTGCTCTTGAGCATGCGGCCGATGGCGTTCGCTGCAACTCCCTGCACCCGGGTCTGATCGACACCAATATTCAAAATGATTCCCGTCGCGACAATCCCGATGAGTTTGAAAAGCTCGGCGCAACAGTGCCATTTGGGCGCATGGGTTATCCCGTGGAAGTGGCCAACTGTGTGCTGTTTTTAGCTTCCGATGAGTCTAGCTATGTGACTGGTACTGAACTGGTGGTGGATGGCGGTCTGATCTCTAAATAACACAGGTGATTTCCATAAAAACAGGTGATAGCGGCCATCTTTTGGGCTGCTTTTTGGCAATATTAACATTCATCTAAGGGGTAAATAATGAGCTCGCAAGCTGAGACTTCGCGCTATGCAAAGGGCTTTGATCTTCCAGTGCGGGGTGATCACATCACCGCAGATCGCTATATTTCCAGTGAATTTATGGTGCTCGAAAATGAGCGTCTGTGGCCCAAAGTATGGCATCTCGGCGGCATGGTTGCCGAGCTTGAGCAGGAAGGGGATTATGTTCGTCATAATCTAGGGACTGAATCGGTGATTATGATCCGTCAGGCCGATGATTCGATCAAAGCGTTTTACAATTCCTGCCCTCACCGCGGCAACCGTCTGATACTCGGTGATATAGGCGGCAGCGATAAAATCACCTGCGGCTACCACGGCTGGCAGTTTTCCCCCGATGGCGTGCTGGTCAATGTTCAAGACCCGGATGACTTTCCCGATGGCAATCCCTGCGGCAAGGTAACTCTGACAGAGGTGCGCTGCGAGACCTGGGGCCCGTTTATTTTTTACTGCATGGATGAGGATGTGGCGCCACTGCTGGATTGGCTGGCGCCCTTGCCAGAAAGGCTGGCAAGCTATGGCCTGGATAATTGGATTCGGGTGATGTATCTGTCCGCCGATGCCAATTTTAATTGGAAAATTATTCGCGACAACTTTAACGAAAGTTACCATCTGCCCACTATTCATCCTGAGCTCTCGACCTTTATCAACGATGGCCTGCCGGACACACTGTTTGAAATGTATGAAACGGGCCACAACTCCATGTGGATGAAAGGCCATCAGGCCAGCACCCGCAACCCGGAATTTCATACAGGCGAAGTACCCTCACCACTGGACGATGTGGCGCGAGCCTGGGATGTTGATCCTGCAGATTTTAATGGCCACACCGGTGATATACGCGAAGCGATTGTGGCGGCGAAACGTCGTCTCGGCCCCGAGCGTGGCTTTACCAACTACGAGAATATGAGCGATCAACAGCTGGTTGATTATTTTCACTGCACGCTATTTCCCAATCTCACTATCACCATGTCACCAGAGCAGTGTCAGATCCTGCGCACAGAACCGCATCCCACCGACCCGCAAAAATGTGTCTTTCACCACTGGGTGTTGGTACCACCGGTTGAGGGCATGACAGAAGTTATTACACCCATAGGGCCTATGCCACTGGAGTGGGCCGAAAATCGCCACAGTGTTTATGGTGACGGTCAGTCCGTTGGCTATGTGGCAGACCAGGATCTGAGTATTGGCACCAGCCAGCAACAGGGGCTCAATTCCAGAGGCTTTAATGGCTGTATTTTGACCCATCAAGAAAAACGAGTGCAGCGCTTTCATGAGTTGCTCAATGATTATGTGAGCACTGATGTTATAAATTCAGATCAGTTGAGGTAATGCAGATGTTAAAAGCCAGTCTTGCAGGATTGATTGTTTTTTGCCTATCGCCTTTGGTTGTCGCTCAAGATGTGGCCCCTAAAGCGAATCCTCTGGCACTGATGCGTGCCGACCATATTATGATTTCAACGGATGACTACCGTGCCACGGTGGACTGGTATAACAGCGTTCTTGGCTTTGAGGTGGTGCGCGAATGGGACATCGATGGCTACCCGGACGTGGATGTGGGCTATATCTCCGCCAATGGTTTTATGATTGAAGTGGTTGGCACCAAGCAGGCATTTCAGGATGAGGTCGTTGCGCCAGATGTGTTTACTGCCATGTCCGATCGTGGCTATGTGCATATAGCTTTTAGCAGCGCCGATGTAGATGCAGTGGCGGCTGAACTTGTCCGTCGCGGTGTCGAATTGGAATTAGCGCCGACCAATTTCGATGCGGCAGGTGTTCGGTTGCTTTTTGTTCGTGATAACAATGGCAATCTAATCGAGATCGTTACGCCCCTTTCTGCCTATCAGTAATAACCATAAATACAGGATAACAACCATGCATAAGCTTTTCAGTAGCGTCACAATTGCGGTGATAGCCCTGTCTTTTACTGGTTTATTAAATGCCAGTGAGCCAGACAAGTCCTTGGTGGAGAAAAAGTTACTCTATTCCACGCCGGTACGAGAGGGCCTAACCAATCTCTACTGGGGCGATTTGCACCTGCATTCCCAGCTATCTGCCGATGCCTATATTTTACAAACTCGCCTGACCAAAGATCAGGCCTTTGAATTTGCTCGCGGTCAGACTGTGCAGGCAGACAACGGTATGCCGGCTCGACTGCGCCGCCCGTTGGACTTCTTGGCTGTTACAGATCATGCCGAATATCTGGGTATCTATGCGCAGCTGGAGGTCAACGACCCCCGTCTCAAGGAATGGAAGATGGGCATGGAATGGCAAGAGATGATGCAGCAGGGCGATATGATGGGTCTAGCACTGGCTTTCTCTGACGCTATTCAAACCAGCGAGGCAGAATATTTGACCCCGGACAGTCTGCGCAGATCGATCTGGTCGGAAGCCTCAGCAGTGGCGGACAAATATAATGAGCCGGGGCTGTTTACCGCCTTTGTTGGCTATGAATGGACATCGATGATCACCGGTGACAACTTGCACCGGGTGGTGATTTATAAAGACGGTGCCGAGCTGGCCGCCCAACACACGCCTTTTTCGGCCCAGCACAGCAATGATCCAGAGGATCTATGGGATGCTCTGGCGGACTATGAAAAGCAAACTGGGGGTGAGGTAATCGCCATTGCTCACAATGGCAATGTCAGCAATGGTCGCATGTTTTCACCGAATCGGGAAAATGGACTGCCGCTGGATGAGTCATACGCGCGCAAGCGAGCACGCTGGGAACCTGTGTATGAAACCACTCAGATTAAAGGCGATGGTGAGACCCATCCATTCCTGTCACCGACAGATGAGTTTGCCGATTTTGAGACCTGGGATGAGGGCAATATTACCCTTGATACGCCTAAACAGCCGCATATGCTCAAGTATGAGTACAGCCGCTCGGCATTGCTGGAGGGGCTGCGTCACGAGGCTAATTTAGGGACCAACCCGTTTAAGTTTGGCCTGATCGGCAGTACTGATTCTCACACCGGCATGGCGACCACCTATGAGGATAATTTCTTTGGCAAATTCGCCCATGATGAACCCTCTGTCGACCGCACGGAAAAGCGTATGGCCGATCAGTTGCAGAAAATCTGGCAGCTAGTGTCCTCTGGCCTGACCGCTGCCTGGTCTGAAGAAAACACCCGCGAGTCTATTTTTCGGGCGATCAAGCGACGGGAGGTTTATGCCACGTCTGGGACAAGAATTAAGTTACGCTTCTTTGGCGGCTGGGAGTTTACAGAGGCCGATGTATTGCAGGCTGACTTTGCCAGTATTGGCTACCAGAAAGGTGTACCCATGGGTGGTGATCTAACCCGCGGTGAAAAAGACGCGGCACCACGCTTTATGGTGGCGGCTTCAAGAGATCCAGATGGCGCCAATCTCGACCGCGTACAAATTATTAAAGGTTGGCTCAATGCCAGTGGTGAAACCGAGGAGAAAATATTTGATGTAGCACTGTCTGATGGCCGCAGTGGCAACTGGTTTTCAGGGGATATTCCTGCCGTTGGTAATACCGTGGATATAGAAAATGCAACCTATAGCAATAGCATAGGTGCCGCGGAACTAACTGCAGTATGGACTGACCCAGAGTTCGATTCAGAGCAGCGTGCATTCTACTATGCCAGAGTTATTCAAATTCCTACGCCGCGCTGGACGACCTATGACGCCAAATATTTTGGTGCAGTCATAGATCCCCGTGCGCCAAAAACCATTCAAGATCGCGCCTATTCGTCACCTATCTGGTACACCCCATGACAGCAGCAGTAACTAATAAAAAATGGACCTTAAAATCCCGTCCAGAAGCCACTGTTAGCGCGGAACATTTTAATTTTGAGACTGAGACAGTCCGCGATTTAATGGATGGCGAATTTCTGGTTAAAAATCACTATCTTTCATTTGAGCCCGCCCAGCGCGGATGGCTCAACGATGTGCGTAGCTACGTGCCGCCCGTTGCCATCGGCGAAGTGATGCGTTCTATGGCGGTGGGCGAGGTTGTGGCGAGTAAGCACAGTGACTATCAGACAGGCGATCGAGTACAGGGCGGTTTTGGCTGGCAGGAGTATGCGATCAGTGATGGTTCTGGTTTATTCCCCGTCGAAAAAATCCCCGATACCATGCCTATTGCTTATCCGCTGCATATTTATGGCCTTACCGGCCTTACCGCGTATTTCGGGCTGCTGGATATCGGCAAACCCAAAGCGGGGGATACGGTTGTGATTTCAGGCGCCGCGGGTGCCACAGGCTCGACCGTGGGTCAAATAGCCAAACTTATGGGTTGTCGCGTTATTGGTATTGCCGGTGGTCAGGCCAAGTGTCAGTGGCTGATTGATGAACTTGGCTACGATGCAGTGATTGACTATAAATCGGAGTCGGTCGATGAGCGCATGAGAGAGCTTTGTAAAAACAGTATTGATGTGTTCTTTGATAATGTGGGTGGCGAGATTCTCGATGCGGCACTGGTCAATCTGTCCAACCATGCACGGGTGGTTCTCTGTGGTGGTATTTCCAGTGGTTACCAAACTAAAGCTCTGCCGCCTGGGCCGAAAAATTATATGCAGTTGGTGATTCGCCGCTCTCATATGGAAGGCTTTATTGTTCTCGATCATGTGGCGCGTTATCCCGCGGCAATAGAGCAGTTAAGTCAGTGGGTTAATGAGGGCAAGATCAAAGTTAAAGAACATATATTAAACGGTATCGAAGAATGTCCGGCTGGTTTGGCGGGACTTTTTGCCGGGCAAAACTTCGGTAAGCAATTAGTAAAAATTTAATAAAAAAAATAAATTATTGAGAGGTACAAACATGGCCGGTCGATTAGAAGGGAAAGTCATTGTGATTTTAGGCGCATCTGACGAACGCAGTATGGGTGCAGCTACAGCACATCGCTGCGCTGCCGAAGGTGCTAAATTAGTCTTAGCCGCCCGCAGACTGGATAAGGTCCAGGCCATCGCCGACAGTATTGGTGCTGTAGCAGTGGCATGCGATATTACCGACGAAGCGCAGCTTGCAGCTCTGGCAGATGCCGCTGTAGCCCATTACGGCAAACTCGATGGCGCAATTAATTTTGCCGGTATCGAAACTTCATCGGCGATTGCCGATATCAGCCGTGAAGTATTGCAGCAGAACTGCGATGTTCATCTGATAGGCACCACGCTGTTTATCAAGCATATGACTGCGCGTATGACCGATGGCGGCTCTGTGGTGACGACCTCTTCCCAGACAGCTCTATTGGCGCCTCCCGGACTTGCGGCCTATGCGGGCACCAAGGCTGGGGCGGACCATATAGTGCGCATCGCGGCGGTTGAGTTCGGTGGACAGAATATCCGCGTTAACTCTCTGTCTCCCGGTTTTACCCCCAGCGCTATGACTGAGGGCTTTCTGGCTATGCCAGCCATTGAGCAGGCATTTGTTAATGAGATTCCGCTGGGTAAGTTGCCGAGCACTGAAGACATGGCTAATGCCGCGCTATGGCTGTTATCCGATGAGTGTTTTATGACCGGTCGAATCGTCGATATTTCCGGTGGCCAAACGCTGCGCCGTATACCTACTGCCACAGAGATGGGATTTTGAATTAGGCTTGATGGGGAGGGGCTAAGCTCTTGGTTTAAAAAGCTTTCGGTTTAAAAGGCTCTTGGTTTAAAAAGCTCTGAATCAAAAAAGCCGCTGCCTTCAGCGGCTTTTCTTCGCCACGGCTCTTCCTGCTGCATAGTCGTAAATTTTGCCACTGCCAAGGGCGTCCAAACCTTTAAGAAAGTCACCGCTGGCCATGGTGGCCGTTTCCGCTTCTAACTCTTTGTCCAGGCCTGTGTCGAGAGACCCTTCCCAGGCAGCCTCCAAGCAGGCCTTAGTCCATCGCATCGATGCCGGTGAGCAGTGACTCAAACGGGTCAGCACGTGGTCGAGGTGGGCATCTAAGAGGTCAGTGGTGGCGAATGACGCAGTCACCAGTCCAAACTCCGCAGCCTGCAAGCCGTTGATTGATTCGCCTAACAAAAGCATTTCCTGAGCCCGTCGAAAGGGCATAAGCCTTGCAGCTAACTGAGTGCCACCCCAGGCTGCCACAAAGCCTAGAGTTACCTCGGGAAAGCTAAAGCGTGCAGAATCAAGGCAAAAGAGGAAATCGCTGCGTAAGAGCAGTTCAAGGCCGCCACCCAGGGCGCCGCCACGAGCTATGCCAATCACAGGGATAGGCATAGAGGCAATCTGATTACCCAGCTTGTGGCCCATTTGGACTAGCCGTTGAAAATCCTCGCGAACCAAGTCTTCAAGTCGGGGTTGCAGTTCAGTCACAGCGACAGCACCGGCATGAAAGCCACGACCGCCTGCATCTATCACAACGGCACGGATAGCAGGGCTATCTTTGACAGTGTCGAGGGCTTCGCCCATGGCCTTGAGCAGCGCCAGAGACATGCCGTAATTGTCTTGAGGGTTGTCTTTACATAGCCACAAAATGCCATCCTGAATCCGGTGTTTAAGGACGGTTGTTTCGGTCTTCTGCATGTTGGTTACCCGTGGTTTTGGTGTGTTGAGGTCATAAAGATAAAAAAAGGCGGTTGAACCGAGTTCAACCGCCTTTTAAGTCCTTCTGGATAGGTCAGTTACTTAGAATTCATATCCTAAAGTGACACCAAACTGACGACCTGGCTGAAGTTCTGCCCAAGAGAAGCTACCTGCGTCATAGAGACGATTGATACGGCCATCTTCTTCAAAGATATCTGTGCCATAGACCATTACTTTCAATGTCCCATTGCCCATATCCTTCAAGTATGTGGCTGAAAGATCAAAAGTCTCGTAGCTATCAATAACAACCTCTGGACCAGTTGCAGGGTCATAAGTTGCCCATGCGGCCTGAGTATAAACTTCATCTTTGTAGCTGAAGCTACCCGTTACAGTCAGTGAGCCGCCAGCAACTTCAGACGTGTGCTCGGCAACCAAACTAGCCGTTAACTCGGGTGCATACATCAAGAAGGCCTTGTCTGCAATATCCACACCATTGTAGTCGTATTTGTCATATCCGCCATCAAAGGTACCAATGGCTGCCCGTAAAGTCAGCGAGTCAGTAGGCATAAGTGCTGCTTCTATCTCAACACCATCCATGCTGACTTGACCAGCATTTCGAGTAAATGAACATGTCACACCATTCTCCGCAGTGCCTTTGCCACAGACAGGGTCGTCGCCGGGTACGATAACTTGTACCTGCTTGTCAGTGTAGTCGGTGTTGAAGTAAGTGATGTTTAGCTGTGAGTTATCCGTTGGGTTGCTGCGCATACCGATTTCAAAACTTTCAACTTCTTCTGACTGGTATGGCAGAAGCTCTGATGCAGTTGATCCACGGTTAAAGAAGCCACCGCTACGGAATCCTGTCGCAATAGAGGCGTACATCATACCTTTCTCGAATTCTCTCTGTAGAACAACACGATAGCTTGTATTGTCGTCTGAGAATTTAGGTTTTCCGACAATGGTTGCTGCATCAAGATTATCAGCCACTCGGTTGGCAGAATCCAACAGAGCCCAGCCGCGAGAATAGAGTTGTTTATCTTCCTCAGTGTATCGTGCACCAGCAGTGATGGACCACGTATCGCTTAGGTCATAAGTCATCTCACCGAAAAACGCAGAAGCTTCTAAACTGTGGTTTGCAGTAAAGTTTTGAATCGGGCCTGAAGTGATATAAGAGTCCGCTGTCATGCTATAGGCGCCAACAACGAAATTCATCGGCCCCTCCAGATCAGAGATATACTGCAACTCATGAGACTCTTGCTCAAATGTTTGCTCTCTCATGACAGGGAACATAACGCCATTTGTACCCCAAGAACCCAACTGCGCAAGTTCGTCATATTCCATACCACCATAGATGTATTTCAGCTCGAAACCATCGCCTTGATGAGTCAGTTTAAGAGTAGTGTTCTCACCTTCAAGCGTTGCTAAAAGAGGATTCTTTTGTACACTCGTTGTGTAACCGCTGGCTTTTGAGATATCTGATGATACAGCTGCACAATTTTGCGTGGGAGCTGCTACACAAAGGGCATGGGTTGCTGGCGAAGTGTTTATGATGTCGACGGCTGTTGTATTGTGATCATAGTCATCATAGGTCAGTACCGCTGACGTGTTATCTGTAAAGTTGTATTTCACAGAAATCGAAGCAGTCTGGCTGTCGCGATTATCAGGTCTGGTGTTGTTAGTAACGTTGTACAGGAATGATTTAGACTCAACATCCTTAACCGCGATCTTCACGCCGCCTTTATCTCCCAGTGGCATGTTGATGATGGCCTTCAGGTCGATCAGGCTTTCGTCACCGAAAGTCGTTTCTATTTTTCCGCCCCACTCACCAGTTGGTTCAGTTCTCTGCACGTTGATCACACCACCAATCGTGTTGCGACCAAACAATGTACCCTGAGGGCCGCGAAGTACTTCAACTGACTCAACATCAAAAAAGTCGAATATGGCACCAGAATTACTGGCCATAAAGACGCCATCAATTGCGACACCAATAGTTGATTCAATAGATTTTTCGATATCGTCGTAGCTTAAGCCTCGAATAGAAGGGCTGAGTGAGTGTGAGCCCTGTGAGGTTTGGTGCAATTCGACATTGGGAACTAATTTAGCCACATCCACAACACTTTTAATCGAGCCTCTTTCTAGTTGGCCCGGTGTTATAGCGGTAACGGCTACAGGAACGTCTTGTATCGATTCTTGACGCTTACGCGCCGTCACAACAACTTCTTCGAGCATTGTCTCGCCAACAGCAACATTGGCATATAACGGCAACATGGATAAGGAAATCAGGGCTGGAAGCACCTGCTTCTTAAAGTTTTTCTGGTAATTCATGTATTTATCCCCTCAGGACATTATTCTAAGTTGTTCAAAGCAGATGCTCTGTAACCCTTTAAAGGCGGCACCTTTACACTTTCACTCCCTGCAAACAAAAAACAATCGAGACTGCTTTTTAATTTGACTTCGGTGAATATAAACCCCTGTTAGCCAGATTTCAACTAATTTCATTGATTTGCTTGCCCCGCCTGGCTGGCTCAAAAACGGGTGTCTTGACACCCTGCCTGCAACCGTTTGATCGTCGAGCAGACCAATTACCTTAAAGCAGGTTAAGCGGGGCTTGCCGGAGAAAGTGGTTTGTTTTAATCAAATTACAAACAATATTGAATGTTTTTAAAATCTAAGGTACTTTGACTCTAGTTTGATCTACCCAACTTAACCACTCCGATCAGCACTTTAAGGCCGACAATGCGATTACGTACCAAAAACCTAGCCGACTACGCCCAAGAAAAAGCCTTCAATACGCCTGAGGCAGTTGCTATCTATTTGGAAACGGGTGAGCACATTACATTCGGGAGTATTTTTAAAGAGGCTATGGCTTTGGCTGCTTCGCTGTCTAAGCTCGGTTTAAACGCCGGTGATGTGATTAGCTTTCAACTTCCCAATTGGCGCGAAGCGGTGGCCATAGATATAGCGGCAGTGTGGTTGGGGTTGGTGGTCAATCCGGTGATACCGATATATCGAGATCACGAACTGGCCTTTATTCTCGCTGACAGTCGCTGTCGCTGTCTGTTTATTCCCGGCGTCTACCGCGGCTATGATTTCCCTGAGATGATTGAGCGCCTGTCGCCCGATCTGCCCGATCTGGCATATGTGATTACAGTGCGCGATCAAGAGCGCCGCGAGGGTGCCTCAGGCGATGTGTTGCGCTATGAAAGCTTAGTTGAGCAACGCGGTGAGTCAGTGCCGGCAAAACAGCCGACAGATATGTCCGCTGTCAAAGTGGTTATGTACACCTCCGGTACCACCGGTCGTGCAAAAGCAGTTCGCCACTCGCACCAGTCATTGGCCCGCGCCATCGACAATGGAGTAGAGGGCTGGGATCTTGCTGACGGAGATGTGATGTTAATGCCATCTCCTGTGACCCATATCACAGGGTTTGCCAACGGCATTGAGCAGGCGTTCATCAGTGACTGTAAAACCGCCTTTATGGAACGCTGGGACGTTGATCTGGCGGTTACTTATATAGAGAGGGTGGGGGCCACAGGCTGTGTCAGTGCTACACCGTTTTTGCAAGAGTTGGTTGAGAAGGCCCGGCGCGATTTTTTGGCTCTACCAACGTTGCGATTTTTCGCCTGCGGCGGTGCCTCGGTGCCGCCGACCCTCATAACCGATGCGCACGAAGTATTTGCCAACTGTCGCGCTTTCAGAGTCTATGGCTGTACCGAAGCGCCACTGATCAGCGTTGGCTTTATGCGGCCTGAAGAAGAATCTCTGGCGGCAACCACCGATGGCCGCATCAACAACTGGAATGTATTAATTGTCGATGATGAGGGTCAGTCGCTGGCTCAGGGTGAGGATGGCGAGATATTGGTCAAAGGGCCGGCGCTAATGCTCGGCTATGGCGAAGAGCAGCAAACCCGTCAGGCAATCAATAATCAGGGCTACTTTGCCACAGGTGATATAGGTCATATCACCCCAGAGGGTGCCATTGTGATCACGGATCGCAAGAAGGACATCATTATTCGTGGTGGCGAAAATATCTCCGCTCGCGAGATCGAGGATGTCTTGCACCGCCACGATATGATCAGTGAGGCGGCAGTGGTTGCCATGCCCCATCCGCGGCTCGGGGAGGGCGTCTGTGCGGTTCTGGTGATGCGTCATTCAGCCACCTTGAGTATGGCCGAGCTGCAGGCCTTTTTGCAGGAAACTGGCCTGGCCAAACAAAAATGGCCCGAGCGCGTAGAGCTGCGTGATGAGTTGCAAAAGACTGCCTCAGGAAAAGTGCGCAAAGACGTTTTGCGCCAGCAAGTTAAAGCCTTGGTTGAATCGGAGGCCTGATCTTTGGTGCTAAAACCAAGATTTACGCTTGCCGTTGAGTAGGTCTAATTGGTCCGCTGCCATTTCTTCGCTTTCTTCCATTGCATTCGTTTGGCTATGACCATAAAATAAAAACAGGTTGGCTTGTTTAATGTTTAGGCGACCGTTCAATAGAGATAATTTATGACCGACAATGTTTTCCGCAGCGATGTCCGTGCTTTTTTGGCTGAGTCTTTGACCCCAGACATCAAGCGCGCGGGGGAGCTGATGACTAGTGTGTTTGCCGATTTTGATGCCACCATGGAATGGCACAGAATTCTCTATGCCAAAGGTTGGGTTGCACCGGATTGGCCCGAGGAATATGGCGGCACTGGCTGGACTCTGAGTCAACGCTATATCTTCCAAGAAGAGTGCAAGCTGGCCAATGCCCCAGCACTTTTTGCCATGGGCCTGCAGATGCTTGGCCCCATGTTAATTCGCTACGGCACAGCCGAGCAAAAAAAGTATTACTTGCCACGCATGCTCTCCGGTGAGGATGTCTGGTGTCAGGGCTATTCAGAGCCCGGAGCCGGATCTGATCTGGCGTCACTGATCACCGCTGCGGTGCGCGATGGCGATGACTATATTATTAATGGTTCTAAAATCTGGACCAGCTACGCTCAGCATTCCAACAAGATTTTCTGCCTGGTTCGCACCGCAAAAGAGGGTAAGCCTCAGGCCGGTATCAGCTTTATTCTCGTCGATATGGACACCAAAGGCTTATCGGTGGAGCCTATTGTTGGTTTGGATGGAACCGTCGAGCAGTGCCAAGTCTATTTCGATGATGTGCGGGTTCCCGCGGCCAATTTGGTCGGCGCCGAAAATCAGGGTTGGGATGTGGCTAAATCGCTGCTGGAGTTTGAGCGGGGCGGTCACAACTTCACCATAGATCACAAAAAGCAGATGGCGAAAATTGATCATCAGGCCAGCACGCAACGCTCTGCTGGTGGTGGGTTGTGGAAAGATAACCCTGTCTTTGCCGCCAAAGTCGCCGATGTTGCGGTTGATGCTCTGGCTCTGGAGTTTACTGAGCTACGCGTTAAAGGCGCCTTTGAAGCCGGTGGTAATGCCGGCGCACTGTCGTCATTGATCAAAGTGATGGGCACGGAAATCGGTCAGCGCTTTAATGAATTGAGTCTGGAAATAATGGCCGAACACGCTTTTGTCAAACAGCTTGACGCACTGGTCCCCGGATTTGAGGGAGACGCCATCGGTCCAAGCTGCGGCCTCACCACTATGGCGGAATATATCAATAATCGCGCGGCAACCATTTACGGCGGCTCGGCTGAAATTCAGCGCGACATTATTGCCAAGCGGGTCTTGCATCTCTAATTCTTGGCTCAGCCTTTAGATAAAAATAAAAAGCAAAAAGAATAAAAAATATAGCAAAAGCAGTAACAGAAATAGGAAGCCAGATGTTTATTGAATACAGCGAAGAGCAAAATATGTTGCGCGATAGTGCAGAGCGCTACCTTCGCGACAACTATAGCTTTGAGAGCCGCCAAGCCGCCGTTAAGCAGGCTCGCGGATTCGACGCTGATCAATGGCAGACGTTTGCGGAATTGGGTTGGCTGGCGATGACGTTTAAAGAAGAGTCCGATGGCTTCGGTGGCGGTGCTCTGGAGACGATGATTCTCTGTGAACAGTTCGGCAAGTACCTGGTCCTTGAACCCTATCTTGAATCTGTGGTCTTGGTTGGCGGCCTGGTTGAAGCCGGCGCTCAGCCCGAGATTAAACAGCAGTATCTGTCGGGCTTGATTGCCGGTGAACGACAGGGGGCTTTTGCCTACTTGGAAGAGGGCGCTGTTGCAGATCCCACTTTTGTGCAGACAACGGCTGAGTCCAGTGCCGACGGCTTTGTGCTCAATGGTAAAAAAACTGTGGTGCTAAATGGCCCGGAAGCGGATTGCTTTATTGTCTCGGCGCGCACAGGCGCTGTCGGGCAAGACTCGAGCCAAGGTATCAGTTTGTTTTTTATTCACAAAGATACTCCGGGTCTGAGCCTTACACAGTACAAGACCTACGATGGTCGCTCGGCCTCTGAGTTGCAGCTGGAGAATGTTGCGGTGAGCGATCAGGCTCTGGTCGGTGAGTTACATAATGGCTTTGCGACAGCAACGCCGGTGTTCTCCCGAGCCATGGTGGCCGTCTGTGCCGAGGCAGTAGGAGCAATGGATGCGCTGCTCGCCGCCACCGTAGACTACACCAAACAACGCAAGCAGTTTGGTCAGTCGATCTCCGGATTTCAGGTGTTGCGCCATCGGATGGTCGATATGTTTATGGAAATCGAATTAACCCGGTCGCTGCTGATGGCGACTGCGTGGAAATTGGATAACCACGCTGCGGATGCTGAGTTATGTGTGGCGGCTCTGAAGGCCAAAGTGGGCAAGGCGGGTCGTTATGTTTCACACAACGCGGTGCAGCTTCACGGTGGAATAGGCACAACCGACGAGTTTAGTGTCGGACATTATTTTAAACGCCTGGCGGTGATTGGGGTGATGTTTGGCTCCAGAGATTCTCACCTGTCGCGCTACTCACAGCTAAGCACTCAATTAAGTGTGGAGCCCTCGTGATCACCACGAAAGCTAACTAAATAAATTCGAACAATAATAAGGAACGACCACTATGGATCTTCAGCTAAAAAACAAAACGGTATTGATTACCGGTTCATCTAAAGGCATTGGTTTTACCCTGGCAAAGACGCTGGCCGCAGAAGGTTGCGATGTGGGTATCTGTGCGCGCAATGCTGACGAAGTCAATGCCGCGGTTGCTGCGATTCAAGCTATGGGTGTTAAGGCCCATGGTGAAGTGGTCGATGTCACCGACAGCGCATCACTTGAAGCCTGGATTAAAGCCTGTGCTGACGCGCTAGGCGGTGTCGACGGTTTTGTTGCAAATGTCAGTGCCGGTGGTGCCGATAATGCCGAGTCTGGCTGGAGAAGTAATTTCGAAGCTGACGTGCTGGCTAGCTGGAAAGCGGTCAATGCGGTGAAGCCTTACTTAGAAGCGTCTGACTGCGGGGCAATTGTCAGTATAGGATCTACCGCCTCTCTCGAAGCCTTTGCCGGCGCAGTGCCCTATGGTGCCATGAAGGCCGCGCTGCTCAACTACTTTGGCAATCTCGCTCAGGAGCTGGCGCCAGCTGGCATTCGCGTTAACAGCGTAAGCCCTGGGCCAATCTATTTTAAAGGCGGCGCCTGGGAAGATATTCGCGCGGCGATGCCCGAGATCTATGAGAGCACGGTGGCCAATATTCCAGCGGGACGTATGGGCTCACCTGAAGAGGTCTGCGTTCAGGTCGCGCTCTTACTTAGCCCCATTTCAGGCTATACCACAGGTACCAATGTGGTTGTCGACGGTGGATTCACTAAGCGAATTCAGTTCTAAGAAAATCGGATAAGACGCTCAGCGTGAAGAGAAGCGCGTCGACTAATAAAAAAAGGTAAATGTTGTGACAGATAATATTTTTTCAGTAAAGGGCAGGGTCGCGTTAGTCAGTGGCGCATCGAGTGGTTTGGGTGAGCATATTGCGGAAATGCTGGCCTCCCATGGAGTTGCTGTCATCTGCGCTGCACGGAGAATCGATCTCCTTCAGAGTCTCGCAGAGCGGATTGTCGCCAAGGGCGGGAAAGCCTTAGCGGTAGCCATGGATGTGACCGATCGCGCCTCGGTGAAGGCTGGCTATGATCTCGCGGAACAGGCATTTGGCACACCGGATATTATTGTCTGCAATGCCGGTGCTACCGGTGCCCAGCCATTTTTAGAGATGCAAGAGTCAGTTTGGGATAACGTCCTGTCGGTGAATGTTAAAGGGGTGTTTAACCTTGCTCAGGAAGGTGCCCAGCGCATGGTGGCGGCGGGTAAGTCGGGGAATATTATTACTATCTCGTCGATTTGCGCGGTCTCCTCGTTTAAGGGGTTGACTCATTACAGTGCCTCGAAAGCGGCGGTCAATCAGCTTACTAGTGTTATGGGCCACGAGCTGGCCGAGCACGATATTCGCGTCAATGCGCTGGCACCCGGTTTTCTCTATACCGATATGGTGGCAGATTATTACGAGACCCCAGCAGGCCAGGCTGATCTCGCCAATCTTCCTCTAGGACGAGCAGGTGCTCTCTCTGAACTCGACGGTGCTATCTTGCTACTGGCCAGTAAAGCGGCAAGTTATATGAGTGGTTCGGTTGTAACAGCAGATGCGGCCCACTCGATCCGCCTGGGATAGATCATGAGTAATGCAGTGGTTCCAGGGCATATTCCGAAACATTTAATCAGAGATTTTAATATTTATACCCCGCCTGGTTTGGATGATGATTTTCATCGGGCCTGGGCAACTCTGTTGCAAGAGGACGACTCCTGTCCTTTGGTCTGGACGCCGGCCAATGAGGGCCATTGGCTGCCGACACGTTCGTCGATTATCGAAGAGGTGCTCACCGATTACAGCCGGTTTTCCAGTCGCAGTATTATTCTTCCCAAGAGCCATAGTGCCGATCATGGTTTGCTGCCCACGACCATAGATCCCCCAGAACACCATTTTTACCGCAAGACGTTAAATCACACCATGGCACCGGCTTCAGTCAATGCCATGGGTGATGATATCCGCACGATTGTGACCTCGCTGATCGATGATTTTGTGGAAAAAGGCGAATGTAATTTTACCCGTGACTTTGCCGACATTCTGCCAATAAGGGTGTTTCTCTCGATGATGGATCTGCCGGAAGATGATATTCCGCAAACCAAGTATTGGACCGACCAATTAATTCGTCCCGATGGCAGCATCAGCTTTGCCGATGCTCTGCAAAATTTGAAAGATTATATTGCTCCCTATGTCGATCAACGTATGGGCCAAGGCGGCACGGATATGCTAAGCCGCATGATTAATACGGAAACCAATGGCCGTCGCTTGACTCGGGAAGAGGCGATCAAACTCTCCATTCAGGTATTTATTGCTGGTGTCGATACGGTGGTTAATCTGCTCGGTTTTGTGTTTTTATTTTTGGCTCGAAGTGAGTCGCATCGCCGCCAGATATCGCAGGGCGAGGTCAGTGTTGCGGATGCGGTGGAAGAGATTTTACGACGTTTCCCATTGGTAACAGTGGCCCGTGAAGTGACCGAAGACATGACGTTTCACGGTGTGCAGTTAAAGGCTGGCGATATGATCGCGGCACCAACGCCTCTGGCGGGCATGGATAATAGCTTTACACCCAATGCGGTAGATGTGGAATTTGAGCGCAAGCAGGGCAATAGTCTGACCTTTGGTCGCGGCGCACATACCTGTCCGGGGAAAAACTTGGCGCGGGTTGAGTTGCGTATCGCGATAGAAGAATGGCTGAAACGGATTCCTGATTTTCAGGTTGATGAAAGCAGTCCCGTTAGCTTTAGCAGCGGTATCGTCGGTGTGGTCAACGAGTTAAAACTGCGCTGGTAATAGCAACTTTGAGGCATTAAAAAAGGGACATTTGACTGTCCCTTTTTTAATGCCTGCCAACTCTAACGGGGCAAGTCTACCAATCACTCAACAGCAGCGCGGGCTTTCGCCAAGGCATCAGCTGTCGTTTTATCCATAGGCTCAATCGCCCACTGAATACCCCGTCTCAACAGTTGATAAAACACTGGCAAGTCCCATGAGCCGCGATCCATAGTGGGCCAGAAGTCCATCATAGGCTGCATATCATGATGGTGACGACAGTGACCCAGAGTTAAATAGAGGACCTCCCCTGCGCCAACTTTATGCGTATAAAACACGGGGTGACGGGCATGTTCCCATTCATCTTCCTCAAAGCCTTCTGCCTTGCCGCCGAATTCGGCGTCCAAGATAACGTGCAGGTCGCCATAGGTTTTCATCAAGTAGAGTTCATCGTCCGACTCAAAGGGTTCAATGCCCTGCACCAAAGGATGATCTGGATCGGCAACGGATACGGTGTAAGGGGCAATGGGTGGATGTGAGCGGAACATGGAGCCCAGGGTCTCGACAAACAGGGGCGCCCAGTCTGGCGTGCCATAGAGCCCGCTGGACATCAGTCGAATAATCGAATTAGTACCGTGCAGGGCATACCAGCGACCGCCGTTTTCAACCCAGGCTTTAAGGGCTTCCTGAGCGCCGAGAGAGGGCACAACATTGCAGGTATAGCTGACAATAAAATCCGCTTCTTCGATGGCTTGAATATTTTCATAGTCTTCAAAAACGCGGACCCGAAAACGCTCATCTTCGGAGAGCAGTTTCAATAACTCTAGCCGCGCATGGTCAATGTCATGCCAGACACCGCCGGCGATTAATAAACAATTGATTCGGCCTGCACGGTTTTCGTGAATACTCATGAGTCACCTTGGTTGTTATCAAGTTGAGGTTTTGGCGCTGAAGGGTCCTGAGCCAGATACCATTCAACCCAGCGATGAAACAGCTGATTGCCCGCTTCATTTCGACCGAAGGTAACATTGGCATGCGCATTAGACTCAAGGCCTTTTTGAATCTTCAGACCGACCTGATAGTCCTCCACATCCACCACTTCCTGGAAGAAGTCCATCATGCCCTGCAGTTCGGTATCTTCTCCTGCTGGCTTGGTCGGGTGAATAAAGTTGATATAGGTGGTGTTCTGATTGGGCAATGGACCGGGAATAATTTGGCTGACTAGCGTAATTTCCGGTGCCACAAATAATGAGATATTGGGGAACAATGTGCGGATCCAGTCATAGCCATTGTTTTCGTGTTTGTGATAATCCTCTGGAGCCACGTCGGCGAGATTTTCTTTGATCGCCAGATGCGGGAAGCAGATCAATGTGTGGGGGCCGTAGGCGGCAAATTCCATAACATTGGAATAGGTGCGCTCAGCGATGGTGTCTGGGTGGGCGGCAGCAAAATGGTAGCCTTCTAAATAGCCGTCATAGGCAACTTTCCAGTTGGCACCATCAATTTTGCGCTGACCACAGAAATGCCAGTTTTCCATACCCAGGCGGCCAATATCTTCCATTATGCCACCCAAAAAGCCGTCGAAATCGACCTCGTCTTCACCTGACTCAAGTACAGTAAAAATCATACCGCCACGCTCGTAGACCGGGAGCTGGGTTAAGCCATTAGCCTGCTTGTCAAAATCACCAAATTTCGCTTGGTCGGCAACACCGCGCAGCACACCGTCATTGCTGTACATCCAGCCGTGATAAGGGCAGGTAAAGCGCGACTTATTGCCGCAGGGTTCGTTGGCCACCGTCATGGCGCGATGGGAACAGGCATTGAGCATGACCCGCGCGGTGCCGTCTTTTAAGCGTGTGATAAGTAGCGGCTTGTCGAGAAACTGGAAGGTTTTATAGTCGCCAGCATTGGGCAGCTCTGCGGTCAGTGCCACAAAAACAGGAACCTTCTTAAAGATAAGGTCCATTTCCTGCTGCCAGATATCGGCGTCGGTATAGTTTTTCGAGGGTACAGACAATGTGCTTGAGGCTTGATCTGTTGTGTTGTTGTCTACGTCATCAATAATGCGCGCGACGATACGGTTATAATTTTCTGTAATAGTCATGCTTATCTCTCCTAAAATCCTCTTGCTCAATGGCCGACTGATTCAGCGCTCAACTCTCGGGAAGTATTAGTGGACCAGCGGCTGATACATCATATTTAACAACGTCCATCGAGGTGATCTCGACAGTGCCACAGAAGGCCATAAATTCAACAATATGGGGCATGGCCAAGTGGGCCATCAGCGCGCTTTCACTTTCCCATTGCTCAGAGATCCAGATGACGTTGGAGTCGCTCACGTCCACCGCGATGGCATAGCGTTGGCATCCTGGTTCGGCATGAGTTTCAGCGATGATTTTTTGTGCGGCGGCGGCATAGGCGGCGGCGTCTTTAGGGGCTAGTTCAATTCTTGCCGAAATAGCTAACATGGTTAACTCCTTGATAATGTATGTTGATAAAGATCGATTCGGTTTAGGCGGCCACGCCGTCAAAGCCTAAATACATGAGCTCATAGGCGCCCAATAGAAATGCTTTGGCTTCGTCTTCGCGGCCTTCTTCAGCGAGAAATTCTGAATCATAGGTGAGTCGGCAGCCACCATTGTCGAGTTCGGTTAGCTTGCCCGTTGCCTGATAGTGCAGAAGTCCTGCGGGTCGGGCGCCGACTATCGAGAGCTGCAGGGTATAGTTTTCCTGGTCGAGAGAGTCGAGTCGTTCGCTGACGGCACCCTCAAAACCGACATTGTAAATATGTCGGATCATGCCCACGCCGCTGCCCTCTAATTCCACCCGTTCAATATCTATGGGTGCGTTGGCTGGCCACCAGGCTTGGATATTGCCAAAGTCCATCAGCAGTCCCCAGATAGTATCTCTGGGCGCGCTGATATCGTGATGAGAGTGGAGATTTACCATGTTCAGGTTCTCGCTATTTATTATCGTTATATTGGCAGCTGCAGCGATTAACAGATAGAACAGTTCTTATGCGACTGTTGGCACTACCCGTTGAGACCAATATCGCCTGTTGCGTGCAGTGATGTCAATGTGCGGTGGGCAATGCGCCACCCATTCGCGGTGCGCACCAGTTCATCACTGTACTCACCCCATACCGTCAGGGTTTCGGCAGCGTAATCGCCGAGGCCAACATGCAGTGCCGAGAGGTAGCAGGTGGCTGTTGCGGTGTCGCCACTGACAACGATATTGATATTGCCGAGCAGGTGCTGCGTTGCAGAGCACTGTGTGAGCACGCTGGCGATCAGATCGGCAATGGCCTGACGACCCTCAAAAACACCTATACCAATAAAATTGGCCACGGCATCATCGGTAAATACGCCGTCCAGAGCTGACCACTGATGTTTGTCGATCGCTGAGGCATAAAGGTTGATTACCTGTTGAATTTCCAGGTGGTCAGCAAAATTTTGTGGCTCTTGAGTTGTCATTTACGGCCTCCGTTATAGGATTGATGCCAAGGTCAGTCTGGGGCTAAAAAAGGCTGAGCGTCGGCGGAATTTATGTCACCATTTGACGTGACGGATGTCACTTGTTATTCAACTTATAGTACTTTGGCCTCAACAGGCAGTCAATAAAAACCATCAAACATGTTTGTTATTTACCTGCGGGATTCCCTCAGGTAACATAAGAGTCAAATCTGATAGCGGTTCTTCTATTGAGCTGCCAGCATAACTAATAATAGGTACAGATATATGACGCAGATGAACACTCGTGTGCTGCTAGCACGCAGGCCAGCTGAACATTTAGTCGCAGCGGATTTTGAGGTCGATACACAGCCACTGGCCAGTCTGAAAGAGGGTCAGTTCCTGATTCAGAACACGTACCTCTCTATGGATGCCGGTTTTCGGCAGTGGATGAACGAGGGTTCCGGTGACAACTACCTGGCCTCTATGCCACTGGGCGAACCGGTGCAGAGTATTATTATGGGCACCATTATTGAGTCTCGTCACGGCGACTACCCAGTGGGTAGTACGGTGATGGGCCGAACCTCTTGGGAACAATACAGCATTGATGATGGCACTGACTTTATGGCTATCCTCGACCTTGATCCCGATATTGAACCCTATGAATATCTTGCCAGCCTCGGTCCCTCAGGCATGACCGCTTATTTTGGGCTGATGGATATAGGCGCGCCCAAAAGCGGTGATGTCTTTGTGATCAATGCCGCTGCCGGAGGCATTGGTTGTCTTGCTGGACAGATGGCCAAGGCTGAAGGCTGCCGCACTATCGGCATTGCCGGTGGCCCGACCAAGTGCGCTTGGCTCCAGGACACCCTCGGCTATGACCGGGTTATCGACTACAAATCTGGCGAGTCTCTGGATGATCAACTGCTTGCAGTTGCCCCCGAAGGTGCTGATATTGTGTTTGATAATGTCGGCGGCCCGATGCTCGGCACCATGCTCGGCCATCTGGCCGAAAATGCCCGAGTGGTGCTATGCGGTGCAGTGTCTCAATACGAGCGCGAGGGCGGCCACGAAAGTGTTGCCAATATGTGGGAGCTGATCACTAAGCGAGCCAAAGCCGAAGGCTTTATGTTCTCGGACTACGTGGCGCGCTATCCGGAGGCGCTGGATTATATTACTGCCATGCTCAAGGCTGGTACCTTGGTCAGTCCGGTGAACATATCTCATGGTATCGAATCCTCAGGGCAGGCGTTTATCGATATGCTCGATGGCAATAGCATGGGCAAGTGTTTGGTTAAACTCTAAGGCTTTATTGCGCGACGCATTAATCGCGCTCATTCTAGCGAGAAGGTATCCCCCCGACTTTCTTGTTGGCGCTAAAACCCTCCGTATTCTGTGCGGAGGGTTTTAGCGTAGTGGCAATTACGCTTCTTTTGGGTGTTGTCAAAATAAAAATAAAAATAAAAAAAGGATAAAACGATGCCATTGGAATCCGTCACCGCCGCCATTTTGGCCCAGATAGCTGCTGAGGGTGGGCCTGAATTAAATGAAATGGCGATTGCTGAGAGCCGCGCCATGTATCGCATGATGCAGCCGGAGCTACCTGAGATTGTGGTGCACAGCGTTGAGAACCTTATGATAGACGGGCCGGACGGCGCTATCCCGGTGCGTATTTACCGTCCCAGCGCGGCACCTGCCCCGGTGCATCTGCACTTTCATGGTGGCGGTTGGGTAATCGGTGATCTCGATACCCATGATCGCGACTGTCGTGAAATTTGCCTCGGTGCCGAGTGTATTGTGGTGGCAGTGGACTATCGTCTGGCCCCAGAACATATATTTCCTGCCGCACCAGAAGACTGTTATGCCGCTCTCTGCTGGGCTACAGCTAACGAAGATCTGCTGGGTGGACTGGGTGGCCCTGTGAGTGTGGGCGGTGATTCTGCCGGCGGCAATCTGGCTGCGGCAGTGGCGCTGATGGCGCGAGATCGCAATGGTCCTGCTATAGCAATGCAGCTGCTGATTTATCCGGTGACCGATGCGACGATGGAGAGTACATCTTACCGCGACAATGCCAATGGCTATTTGCTATCGCGAACCATGATGAGCTGGTTCTGGGACCATTACTGCCCAGATCTCGCGCTGCGTGCGGATCCTCTAGCCAGCCCTATAATCGCGGAAGATCTGTCGGGATTACCGCCGGCCCTGGTGATGACCGCAGAGTTTGATCCCCTGCGCGATGAGGGTGAAGCCTATGCTGAGCGCTTAAAGGATGCAGGTGTGGCAGTGGAGGTGCGGCGCTTTGATGGATTGGTTCACGGCTTCTTTTCTCAGGCGGGCATTATTGAAGCGGCGCGAGAAGGGGTTGATCATGCCGTGAGGTCGCTGCGCAGGGCCCATGGCAACTAATGAAGGCAATCAGGCGGCAGGCATCAATGGTTCGCCGCGCAGAGAGCTCATTTTCCATCGCTGGTTAATGCGTTGAAATTCTAAATGGTACTGAACATAAAACAGTACTGAGCCACCTTCTAGTGGAATGCCCATACCCATCGCATGGGTCCGCGCTGAAGCGCTATTTTCTTCAAGCGAATCAATTTTAAAATTGGTCGCGTAATGGGCGCTGTGGTTCATGCTGGCAAAGGCGCCGGTAAATAGCTCGCGCAGTGCGGTCATGCCTTTAAAGGTCGGATAGTCTAATGCCGTCATATCGAATACAGCGTCTTCGCTGAAGCAGCAGAGAACCTGCTCTATATCGGCTGCATTGTCCAGTGCAATCAGATAGCTGCTAACCAGCTCCTGCAGTGCCTGGCGGTCTTCAATGTTCTGAATACGTTGCTCTAAACTGGGCATGGTGAGTCTCTTTTTTAAGCGGGCTCAGCCAGTAAAGAAATCGGCCCGAGGCGTGCCAGTGTCGTCATAGACCGGCTCGGCGAGATCAATACGGTATTTGAGAATATCTGTGTCGTGTATTTCATACTGATAGAGCAGGGCTAGCATATCAGTGTAAAAGGCACTGGCCAGATGAGCGGCAAGGTGCTCGCTGGACTCCCAGTTCTCGTGCACATAGATGCGTCCGGGCACTGCTGGATCAAGACTCCAGACATAGTGACGACATCCTTTTTGGCTGCGGGTATCGATCATTAGTTGTGCGGTTTCGCGCAGCACTTTTATCGCATCATCGGGGTTGAAATTGACGGTGCCGTTAATAAGAACAGTCATATCGGTTTTTCTCTTGTTTTTAATACTAATCGCCGCGGCGTTTATTCAGAGCGCTTTATTCACCGTAAAGTGAATTAAAGATACGCTCTATAAATAACCACTCACCATCAACCTTGATCAACTTGTCGTCATACTGACCTCTGGGTCGGATTTCTGTGCCATCGGTCGTTATGCCCACTTCAGTGGTATACGCCCGCGCTGTCGCAGTGTCGCCATCGACTTGAATATCACCCACCGAAATCGACATAAAGATAAATGGAAACATCGCCATACCAGCATTCCAAGCGGCGACAATGTTCTCTTTGCCGGTGACATTTTCCATTCCGGGAATAACCGGCAGTTTCCAGCTAGAGCCCTCAGCCCAGGTAGAACTCCAGAGTTCAGCGTCGCGCTGATTGACTGCGTCGGCATAGATATCCATCAGTTCACGAATGGCGAGACGGTCTTCGATTGGTCCTGAGAAAGCCATGATATTACCCTTATAATTGTTATTGGTTGACGACAAAGACTATACATTAGAGCATGTCAAAAAAACAATCTCAGTTGATTTTTTATTTCTAAACGGGTACCTTGAAAGACAGATTTCGGCCTTAACCTGTGGCTGCGATAACCTGCAGAGTCGACAGCCGATTAATTAGAACAACAATAGGAAACACCATGTCAATCAACTACAAGCAGTACTACCTCCATCAGCGCCCCGTCGGCGCGACAACGGACAGCGACGTCAAGGTTCGCACAGTTGAGGTTGACGGTTTAGCCGATGGCCAGTTGCTGATTAAAAACGAATACTTCTCGCTGGATCCCGCCATTCGAGGCTGGATGAGCGACGAACCGAGTTATATGCCCCCCATCGAACTGGGCGATGTTATTCGCAGTTCAACTGTGGGTACTGTGGTTGAGAGTAAACACCCAGACTTTGCTGCTGGCGATTTAGTCTATGGTCTCAACGGCTGGGAGCAGTACAGCGTCTCTGACGGCTACTTTCTGACCAAGGTGCCGGAGAACAATCAGTTCCCGTTACACTACTATTTAAGTGCCTTTGGTGCCGTTGGCCTGACCGCCTACTTTGGTATTACCGATGCCGCGCAGTTAAAGCCGGGAGATACCTTATTGATGAGTGCGGCAGCAGGTGCGGTTGGCTCGCTGGGTGGCCAGCTGGCAAAAAATATGGGTTGCCGTGTAGTCGGCCTGGCCGGTACTGATGAGAAATGTCAGTGGTTAACTGATGATCTGGGTTTTGATGCCGCGATCAATTACAAAACCGAACAGGGCAATCTCAATGCCGCGATTAGCGCAGCCTGTCCCGATGGCGTAGATGTGTACTTTGATAATGTCGGCGGCGAAATACTCGATGCCGCACTGTTAAATATTAACAGCAATGCACGCATCGTCTTCTGTGGATCGATCTCCAGCTACAACGCCTCAGAGCCCGTGCCCGGGCCCTATAACTGGTGGCAGATTCTGGCGAAAAGCGCCACGGTTCAGGGCTTTCTAATCAGCAACTATTTCCCCGAGTTTGAAGCTGGCGCAGCTGCCATTGCCGAATTACTCACCGAAGATAAGCTGCAGTTTAAATATGAAATCGTCGATGGTTTTGACAACACATTGACCGCATTTCACAAGCTGTTTGATGGCAGTAATAAAGGTAAGTTGATGCTCAAGGTTTAAGTTAAATAGATTTAGGCTCTTATACCTAAGGAGGTGAGGCTATGTCAGAAAAGCTAGCAGGCAAACGCGCCATAGTCACAGGGGGCGCCACCGGTATTGGTTACGGCATCGCCAAGCGCTTTATCGCCGAAGGTGCCCGAGTCATTATCACCGACATCGACGCCCAAGGCGGCACCAGCGCCGCCCAGAGATTGGGCGATAACTCCCAGTTTGTTAGGCACGACGTCTCCCTAGCCAGTCAGTGGGATGACGTCTTTGCCTATGCCGAACAATACTTCGGCGGACTCGATATTATGGTCAATGTCGCCGGCGTCACCCTGATGGGCACCATTGAAGACCTGGACCTCGAAACCTGGGATAAAACCATGGCCATCAACCTGCGCAGCTGTTTCCTCGGTTGCCAGGGGGCGATCAAGTTAATCAAGAGCAACTCAGTCGAAAGCTTCGGCGGCTCGATTATCAATATGGCCTCTGTCTCTGCGGTAAAGGCCAAACCCGAATTGGTCGCCTACAACGCCTCAAAAGCGGGGGTGGATATGATGACCAAATCCGTCGCTCTGCATTGCGCAGTGAGCGGCTATGGTATCAATGTCAACTCGATCAATCCCGGCGTCATCGAAACCGACATGCTCAAGAAAGTGATGAGTCAGGTAGAAGATGGCGACGCATTGATGGACAGCTACAGAGCACTGCACCCTATTGGGCGCATCGGCCAACCGGAAGATGTGGCTGCCATGGCAGTGTATTTGGCCAGCGACGAGGCCTCCTTTGTGACCGGTTCAGCCTTCACTGTCGACGGCGCGCTAGCTCTTAATTAAGCTATTTTTTAGCGGGAACTTGAACATGAATGAGAAAACTCGGCAGGGCGGTTGTCTTTGTGGTCAGGTGCGCTACACCGTGCCAGCCAAACCAGTTGAAACTGTGGTTTGCCACTGTCGCAACTGTCAAAAGCAGGCGGGCTCGGCGTTCTCCGTTGTGGCGTTTTTTCCAAGAGATAGTTTGCACATAGAAGGCGAATTACAAACCTTCGAAGATAAAGGCACTAGTGGCCAAACTGTCTTTCGTCGCTTCTGCGGCAACTGTGGATCGCCGGTGATAACGGATACTGAACAGGCACCGCAAATGGGGCTGATTTTTATTAAGGCTGGCACGTTGGATGAGGTTGCTGATCTGGTGCCATCTGTTCATGTCTGGACAGAGCGCAAGCACTGCTGGCTTACCCTGGCTGAAGATCAGGTCCAGTTAGAGCGAGAGTGATAATCGAGCCAATGGTCTCTATTAATCATCCAGCCCATCAATCTTAACCAACGCCTTACCCACCGTCTTCCCCGACATCAGCTCACAAAACGCCTTGGGCGTATTGGCGAATCCTTCAGTAATATTTTCTATCACGGTAATCTTGTCCGCTCGAATCCACTCCTCCAGCTGGGCCATGGCCGCAGGGACCTTAGCCTGATAGGTGGGCAGCAAGAATCCCTGCATGGTTAGCTGTCGCGAGACCATCTCCCAGAGATTGGTAATCGGGTTGGGGTTATCTGTGCGGTTGTAATCGGAGATCATTCCGCAGGCGACAATACGCCCATAAACCTTCATGGTTTTGAGCATGGCATTGAGCACCGGCCCGCCAACATTGTCGAAATAGATATCCACGCCATCGGGGGCAATGGCCATCACGGCGGCGGTAACATCGTCGGTTTTGTAGTTGACCGCGGCATCAAAGCCGAACTGTTCAATAATCAACTCGGCCTTGTCATCACTGCCGACAATGCCAATGACCTTGCAGCCACAGAGTCTAGCGATCTGCCCGGCCATGCTGCCGGTGGCGCCTGCTGCGGCACTGACGACGACGGTTTGGCCAGCTTGAATTAGTCCCACTTCTCGCAGCCCGATATAGGCCGTGGCGCCGGCACCGCCGAGGGAGCCAACATAATAGGAGAGCGGTATACCCGCCTCTGGTGTGAGCTTTTCCAGCAGGATGGCGTCGCTGTCGCAGATTGAATAGTCTTCCCACTGATTGAGGGCGTAGACAAATTCGCCTTCGGCAAAGTCTGCGTTGCGGGATTTGATCACCTGTCCCACAGAGGGGCCGCGTATCACACCACCGATGGGGATGGGTTCGAAGTAGTTGGCTTTACCATCAACCCAGCCGCGGATCGCCGGCTCCATTGAGAAATACCGGTTTCGCAATAGAAATTGTCCTTCTTCCACCTCTGGAACAGGACCTTCGGATAGGGCAAAGTTTTCTGGTTTAGCGGCATCGGTGACATAAGAGGCAAGCACAACTTGGCGATTGGTTTTCATGATTAATCCAATTCTAGGTGTAGGTTGCCATCGTCGGCGACACTGACAGGATAGGTTTTAAGCGCCACTCTGGTGAGTTCTCCCAGGGGTTTTCCCGTGCGCAGATCAAAGCGCACGCCGTGGAGTGGGCAGGAGAGATAACAGTTTCTGATACGACCTTTGGTGAGTTCCGTGCGCTGATGAGTACACTGATTGTCCACGGCGTAATATTCCCCGTTGGCCTTGCAGATAAGAATATTCTTCCCCTCTAGACTGACAGCTACACTGCGGTTGTCGGTGATGTCGATGGCGGCAATTAATGAGTCTGTGGTGGTCATAGAGGTCTCGAGTCTGTCTGAAAAGGTCAAAGCGGTTAAGGATTACTGGCACAGGGACAAAGAAATGCCGGGTTCAGATAATCTGATACCCGGCAGTAAACGCCATTAGGCTTTTAGGTACTTGTCAATGCTTTGGTGCAGGTGACGAATGCGGCTCTCCTGGTAACTGGCTAGACTGACGGCGCCTTTTTTCGAGGCAATCATGCCCTTTTGTACAGCGGCCATATTGCTGTCATCCTGATCAAATACTGGACCGAGGCCACCTATTTCCGGGGCTTCACTAAAGGCCTGATCTGGACGTAAGATATTTTTCTCTGCCGGATCTGGTTTTTTTGTGCCCTTTGGATAGCGCATCAGAATCATGGTTTCGAAGATGCAGCTATTATGGTCGTCACCGTTAGGCAGGAAGCGATAGACAATATTGCCATGGTAGCCAGTCCACACCTGAGTGTTGGGAAACAGCATATAAAGTATCGCATCCTCCAGTTCGGACTGAGTGGCGTGATCCAGTGACTCGCCGATAATTTCGCTGAACATTTCACGGTTGGTCTCGGCTACATAGGTCCGTGCGGTGAGTCCCTCGGGCATTTCGTGACCCTCGGCGCTGTCGGTTGCCATGCGTCCGGAGAGTTCAAGAATATCGCGCATGGTTTCTGCTTCAGTGACGTTTGGCAGGTGGGGGCTGGCTATACCCATTGGCGTGACAGAGCGGCTGATATGATCGCCAAAGGTGTCGTACTGGGAATTGGCGTCGCCGGTAAAGGTCAGAATTTCGCTGTGGGTTTCGAGGGTATGGAATGACTCCATAAAGGCTTCGGCACCGACTTTCCAGTTGCATTGAACAACGCGCTGAACATGGGCGCCTTTGTAGTAGTCGTGTAGTGGGAAGCGTGAAAAATGATCTGGCAGCGGGTTGAGGTAGTCTTCCAGGGGCACACAGTTCTCATCAAAGTTTATAAAGATAAAGCCACCCCAGGTACCAATTTGCACCTGTGGCAGGCTCATATCTTTTTCATCTAGATGGTTAAAGTCCCATTTGCAGGGGATACCTTTAAACTCGCCGTTAAGATCCCAGGTTGCGCCGTGGAAGGGGCAGACAAATTCTTCGGCATGGCCGTCGCAGTCGCGGAGGATGCGGCCGCGGTGCAGGCAGGAATTGATAAAGCCTTTAAATTCATTTTCGCCGGTGCGGGTAACAATAATCGATTGGTCGACGATCTCATATATATGGTGGTCGCCGACTTCGGGAATATCTTCTTCGCGACAGGTCATCTGCCAAACTTTGGGCCACAGCTTTGCTTTCTCTTGCTCGTGAAAGTCGCGGGAGATCCAACGATCGACACTGATGTCGTCATCACCCATGTAGGGGTTGGTGTTTTCGCGTAAGTAGGCCGGGACTTCAATGGTTTCCTCATTGAGGAGATCTTGGTAGCTAATGCCTTCGCAGCGCTCGTCGCCCTGCTGCTTTACGTTGATTAAATCGGTCATGGACAAACTCCTGCTTATTTTTCTAATTATTTACTAATGATGTTGACGCCACTGAGGCCGGGGGCACCATAGACATGGGTGTAACCGACCTTGGGATTATTTGGCACCTGTCGCGCGCCACCTTCGCCGCGCAACTGCACACAGATTTCGTAGACTTGGCGCAGCCCTGATGCGCCCACAGGTTCGCCATTGGCGAGACAGCCGCCGTCGGTATTGATTGGCATAGAGCCGTTGATGTCGGTGGCCCCTTCGCGCAATAGTTTTTCTTGCTCGCCGTGTTCGCAGAAACCATTCTCGGCCATATGGATGATTTCGGTGCCGCTGTCGGTGTCTTGCAGCTGCATGACGTCGATATCTTCGGGGCCGATTCCAGCAAGCTCAAAGGCTGCCTTGGATGCGGTCACCGTGGGCGCATCTGCCACTTTCATGGCCTGAGAGGGGGCAAAGACTTCGAAGCTGCCGTAGTGGCGGGTGCGCACGACGGCAGTTTTTAGGAATAGCGGTTTGCTGCTGTAGAGGTGCGCTTTGTCGGCATTACAGATAATCAGTGCGGCGCCTCCTTCGGCGGGGCTGCAGAACATAAATTTTCGCAGCGGGTCGCTGATCATGGCTGAGTTGGCGATTTCGTCGTAGCTCAGTGCTTGCTGGCGCCAGGCTGTGGGTGTCAGCGAGCCATTCTTAAAAGCTTTTTCCGATACGCGAATCAAGGATTCTTCAGTGATCCCATGTTCGTGCATATAACGTTGGGTTTTCAGCGCGAAGAACTGGGTCGTCAGCATCATGCCGGTTTCGCCATACCATTCGTCGATACCCCAGTCTGCCGGTTTGGGGTTAAAGGCACCCCGTGGATGTTTATCAAAACCCACCACTACGCCGACATCGTATTCGCCAGATTTTATCGCACTGTACGCGGCGTGCAGTGAACTGCCACCGGTGGCGCAACCATTCCAGATATTGGTAAATTGCAGGCCGGTCAGTCCCAGCTCGTTAACCAGCGTATCGGCATTGCCGGCATCCTGGCTGCCACCGTAGGCAAATTGCATATCTGACCAGGAGAGTCCGGCATCGGCTAGGGCTGCGCGAACGGCGGAAGCCCCTTGTTGCATGCCGGACATATCCGGGGAGCGACCAAAGCGATGGAGTCCTATACCGATAATGGCTACATCCATGCTCTATGCCTCCGCCACTGGGCTAAAACGAAAGGTCATTATTTGGTCGCCTGTATGGTTTGTGCGAAAGGGAATAATTTCGAGCTGCATGGGCATGCCGATCTTTAACTCGTCAGGCTTGCTGGGCAGCAGGCGCGACTCGACACGGACGCCACCGGGCATTTCGACATAACCTACACCGTAGGGCTTAAAGGTCTCTGCGGTCTCGTCGCTGTGGTAGGGGGCTTTGGGCATAAAGGTCTGAATGGTCCAGGTCCACAGCGTGCCGCGATCACCTAGTTCAACAATGTTGGTCTCGCGAGAGCCACAGTTGCGACAGTCAGGCTGGGCTGGAAAAGCGGTTTCTGCACAGTTTACGCAACGGCTGCCCAAGAGCTGTGGCTTGGTCGAGGGCCAGGTAAAAAGGCCTTCATGGATGGGTAATTGATTGCTCATAGATAAACTCTACTGATGTAGTGCGATGCCGAGACTGTCGAGAACAGCTTCATGCATGCTTTCAGACACGGTGGGGTGGGCAAAAATACTCTGGGCCAGTTCATGTTCAGTGGCTTCAAGTTGCTGTGCTATGCCGAAGCCCTGAATCTGTTCAGTGACTTCAGGGCCAATCATATGGGCGCCGAGTAACTCACCGGAATGCTCGTCGAAGACGGTTTTAACCAGTCCTTCAGCTTCATTGATGGCCAGGGCTTTGCCGTTAGCATTGAGGTTAAAGCGCCCGACACGAATACTGTGTCCGGCGGCTTTGGCCTGGGCTTCGGTGAGACCGACACTGGCAATCTGTGGCCGGCAGTAGGTACAGCCCGGAATCTGATCTTTATTCAGTGGTTTAACACCCTCGACGCCGGCAATTTTCTCAACGCAGATAACCGCTTCGTGACTGGCCTTGTGGGCTAGCCAGGGTGGACCTGCAACGTCGCCTATAGCATAGAGGCCGGCGAGATTGGTTTTGCCAAAGCCATCGGTTTGCAGGAAACCGCGTTGGCTGGCGACGTTTAAGCGTTCAAGGCCCATGTTCTCAATATTGCCGGTAATACCGACGGCGAGAATCACCTGATCGAATTCAAGATGTTGTTGGCCCTCGGATCCGCTAATCAGCGCAACTGTGTTCGCACCCGAGTTATCCAGGGACTGAACAATGCTGTTGGTCAACACTTTGATACCGCGCTGCTTAAAGGCTTTTTCGGCGAGGGCCGAGATATCACTGTCCTCAGCGGGGGTGATGCGATTTTCCACTTCAACAAGCGTTACATCCGTGCCGAGATCATTGTAGAGGCTGGCAAATTCGACACCGATTGCACCAGCGCCAATCACTAGAAGCGTGCGCGGCAGAGCGGTTGGAGTCATGGCTTCGCGGGCGCCCCAGACAGAGTCGCCATCGATTTCGATACTCGGTAGATTTCGCGCTCGGGCACCGGTAGCGAGAATAATATGGGTGGCTCTGTATTGGGTGATAGTACCGTTGTGATCGACGTCCAGTAGGCACTTGTCGGCCAGACTGGCGGTGCCATCAATCACGGTGACACCATTTTTTTGCATCAGATACGCCACGCCCTGGGTAAGCTTACCGGCCACTGAACGACTGTGCTGAACTAGCTTTTTGATGTCAAAGCTGAGGTTGTCGAAGGTAAAACCGAAGCGCTCTGCTTCCTTCAATGTATGCGCGATATCGGCGCCGCGGAGCAGTGCCTTGGTGGGAATACAGCCCCAGTTTAGGCACACGCCACCCAGGTGCTGTTTCTCCACCAGAGCGGTTTTGAAACCCAGTTGAGCGGCGCGAATAGCGGCCACATAGCCGCCGGGACCGCCGCCTACGACCATTAAGTCAAATTGTTGCGTAGTCAATTTATGGTTGCTCCATTAACCTAGCATGGTGGCCGGCTGCTCTAAATAACCTTTGAGAACAGACATAAATTGCGCCGCAACCGCACCATCGATAATGCGATGATCACTGGATAAACAGAGGCTCATAACCGTTGCTACTGCCAGCGTCCCGTCTTTGACCACAGGGCGCTGCTCACCGGTACCGACAGCCAAAATAGCGCCCTGAGGCGGGTTGATAATGGCGTCAAACTGCTTGATGCCATACATACCGAGGTTGGAAATACAGAAACTGCCACCCTGAAATTCGTCTGGTTTGAGTCGACCGAGCTTGGCTCTGGTGGCCAGATCGCGAATGGTATTGGAAATGTCGGCCAGGCCTTTGTGATTGGCGCCGGTGACTATGGGCGTAATCAAGCCATCATCTATGGCTACGGCAACCGAGATATCGGCATTGCTAAAATAGCTCAGTTGTTCGCCGTCGAATTGAACATTCAACGCAGGGACCTTCATCAGGGCACTGGCACAGGCTTTAACGATAAAGTCATTGACTGACACTTTGGCGTCGCTGTTGCTGTGATTAATCTGCTCGCGCACCTCAAGCAGGGCATCGATTTCCGCGTCTATATGGACACGAAAATGGGGTGCGGTTTGCTTCGATGACTGCAGTCGTGCGGCTATGGTTTTGCGCATGCCGCTGATCGACTGAGACTCAACGGCAGTGTTGCCGGTGCCGGCTGTGGCTCTGCTATCTGTTTGTGCCAGCGGTATTTGTTTCAGTGCCGCGACGGCGTCGACATCCGCTTTGCAGACCCGACCGCGATCGCCGCTGACGCGACATTCGAGCAGGTTAATACCAAGCTGAGTCGCTAGGCGGCGGGCAACTGGCGTGGCTTTGACATGGCTGTCATCGCCGTATTGAGCTACACCTGAACCCTTGGTGTTACTGGTATTGCCGATTAGACGGCCGCCGGCTGCAACGACAGCGGCTTCGAGATCGCCCTTCGAGACACGGCCATGACGACCAGTACCTGTAATATTGTTCAGGTTAACGGCGTATTCCGCGGCCAGACGGCGCGCGACGGGTGATGCGGCGACAAGACTGTCGTCTTGACCTTCGGCCAGTTTACTCGCGCTACTGGACACCTGCGGTGCTGCAATAGGCGCAGGTGCTGCTTCAGTCAAGACTACTTCAGGAGCTGCTTCAGGCTCAGACTTGGGTGCGGCATTGGTATGTAGCGCAATAAACGTCTCTATGTCAGCGTCGCTAGTCTCCGCGCTGGCGATAACACCAAGCAGTGCGCCAACGGCATGGGTTTCGCCCTGAGCACCGATAATTGCCCTGAGAATTCCGCTGCTGGATGCGGTGACGGTATTGATAATCTTGCTGGTTTCTATATCAACTAGATCATCGCCAGCATTAACCTTATCGCCGACAGCGAAATACCAGGCGTTGATATCACCTTCAGACATCTCCATGCCCCACTTGGGCATATTGATCGGCTTGATTTCTGTTGTCATAACTATGCTCCCGATCGGCCCGCGGCAAGTACTTCCCGAACGGCGACCATCAACTTCTCGGCGCTAGGCAGATAGGCATCTTCCAGTTCAGGGGCAAATGGCACTGGTGTGTGCGGTGCCGTAACGGTGAGAATCGGCGCTTTGAGACTGTAGAAGCCGTGCTCGGCAACTATGCCAGCAATATCTGTGGCCAAGCCGCAGCGCGGATTGCCCTCGTCAATAATGACCAGGCGACCCGTGACTTCAACGCTCTCAAGAATGGCTTCATGATCCAGTGGTGATACTGTGCGTGGGTCGATAACATCACAGCCAATACCTTCTTCAGCGAGAATGTCAGCAACCGTTATCGCATGGGTGACCATGTTGGAAATCGCGACGATGGTGACATCGTTGCCTTGGCGCGGAAATGACGCTTCGCCAAAGGGAATGCTGTACTGTTCGTCGGGCACTTCACAGGCAATGTCATACATGACTTTGTGTTCTAGAAAGATAACCGGATCATCGTCGCGAATTGCCTGCACCATAAGGCCTTTGGCGTCATAGGCGTTGGCCGGCATAACGACTTTCAGGCCGGCGATATGAGTGACGATGGAATGGAGCATGCTGGAGTGCTGAGCGCCTGCCCGCCAACCGCCACCGACAGTGCCGCGAATAACCATGGGGGTCTTTGACTTGCCACCGAACATATAGCGAAATTTGGCTGCCTGATTGAAGATCTGATCAAAGGAGACGCCGATAAAGTCGAAGAACATCAGTTCCGCAACTGGGCGCAGTCCATTGTTGGCAGCGCCAGCAGCAGCGCCAATAATGGCTGCTTCACTAATCGGTGTATCGATAACGCGCTCGCGCCCAAACTCAGGCATCAGGCCTTTGGTGACACCAAAAACGCCGCCGTAGGCATCGTCTTCACCGTCGCAACCGGCACCACCAGAGACTTCCTCACCGAGAATGATCACGGTTGGGTCGCGGCGCATTTCTTCACGTAGCGCATCGTTAATAGCTTCGCGGATCGTCTTCATCGACGTCTTGCCGCCAATAGCGGGATTGTTAGAATGATTCGTCATGTCAGTATCCTTAGTATGAGCAGTAGACATCGGACATAAGGTCCGTGGCGGGATCTGGATGCGGTGCCGCCAGGGCATCGACAACGGAGGTTTCAATTTCAGCCATCACCTCTTTATCGATGGCGTTCATCTCCGCAGCTTTCAGCCAACCTTCAGCAATGACTCGCTCGCGGAATATCTTTAAGCAGTCCTGATTCTTGCGCGCGTTTTTGATTTCGTCTTTTCCGCGATAGAGTTGTGGATCACCAATAAAGTGGCCGTCAAAGCGCACACACATTGCTTCGATAGCCGTTGGGCCACCCCCATTTCGGGCGCGCTCAGTGGCGGTTTTTAGTGCTTCATAGGTGGCAAAGAAATCCAATCCGTCAACGCACTCGGCAGGCATGCCAAAGCCGGCGTTGCGATCGGTTAGGCTGTTTGAGCCCACGCCATAGTTGGCGGCAGTACCTTCAGCATAGCCATTGTTTTCGTAGACAAAAACATGCGGTAATTTCAACACCACGGCCAAATTCATGGCTTCAAAAACGGTGCCCTGATTGGCGCTGCCGTCACCGTTAAATGACAGAGCGACATTTTTAGTGCCGAGCGTCTTGGCTGCCAGAGCGGCACCGTTGACCAGTGGCGGACCGCCGCCAACAATGGCGTTGGCACCGAGCATGCCTTTGTCGATATCGGCGATATGCATGGAGCCGCCCTTGCCTTTGCAGAGGCCGGTGGCTCGCCCCATGATCTCTTTCATCATGCCGCCAACGTCGCAGCCTTTAGCGATGCAGTGGCCGTGACCGCGGTGGGTGCTGCCGATAATATCTTTGTCACTGAGATCGATACAGGCGGCTACGGCGATGGCTTCTTGACCATTGGAAACATGGGTAAATCCGGGGATATTGCCCCCTTCAAATTCTTTAACGCAACGCTCTTCGAACTCACGGATAGTTTTCATCGTACGGTAAGCTGAAAGCAGAAATTCGGTGCTGTATGGCATAGAGGTGCCCCTTTTTTATAATTAGTATTGAGATTGGGAAACTATACCGCGTCTGTTTAAAAAAAACAAACAAGTTGGATGGTTTTGCGGCCAGGTTTTGCAATGCTTTTAGGCGAGGGGTATATCTTGGTTTGGGCGGTTGTTCTGCAAGTGGCTATTGGCGTGACAGAGTAAGGTTGCAAGGAGTCTTTCTAACGCTTCCTGAGGTCTCTCGCTGTTGTTCGAGATCACAGGTGAAGGGGACGCGATAAGTATTACAGGTTATCCCAACCGCAAGAGACCGGGCTCTGTGGTTGGGACATTGGAATCATTAAAATTGGGTTGCTGGTAAATGCACTACAAGACCGTCGAGGCTGTCGGTGACCTTAATCTGGCAGGAAAGGCGACTATTGTCTTTAGGCTCACTGACACAGTCGAGCAAATCGGTTTCCATCTCACCGGCAGGTTCGATTTTATCGACCCAATCCGCGTCTATATAGCAGTGGCAGGTGGCGCAGCTACACGAGCCACCGCACTCGGCGACAATGCCGTCGATCATATTGTCAACGGCTCCTTGCATCAGGCTGCTGCCGGCCTCCAGATTGATTTCCTGTGCTTGGCCATCGGCCTGGATGTAAGTGACTCTGGGCATAACTGAACTCCGCTAATAAGCAATATAAAAAGTCGTAAAAGTAATCGTTAACTGGCTAATAAGGTTTTTAACGGCAGGTTGTCATCTGCCAGTTGTCCTGGATCAATCTGATTGCCCTGCAATATAAGTCGCTTGCCGACCATAAAGTCCTGTGGTCGATTGACCGCATCTACCGCCAATAATTTACCCTCGCGCATATAAAAGGCTGCAAAACTTCGACTGCCCTCAATATCCCCGCGTACCACCACGTCGGTATAGCCTTGGGAGAGGCCAGCGATCTGCAGTTTGAGATCATATTGATCAGACCAGAACCAAGGCAGTGCTGAGTAAGGCTTGAGATTTCCGCAAATCGTACTGGCCGCCACTGTGGCTTGGTCGAGGGCATTTTGCACCGACTCGAGGCGCAGATGGCGCTGATAGATTGGATTGTAATGGGAAGTGCAGTCGCCAGCGGCTAGAATATTTTCGTCGCTGGTGCGGGCGTATTCATCCACGACTATGCCATTGTCGATCGTCAGGCCAGCCTGTTCGGCAAGTGCTGTATTGGGTATTACGCCGACGCCGATAATGACGAGATCGGCTTTATACTCAGTGCCGTTGTGGCACTGCACCGATTCCACCTGCTTGTCGCCGCTGATGCTGATGGCTTGCACATCGGCAACAATCTCGACGCCTTCTTCTTTGTGAATGCGGGCGTAAAAGGCGGCCACCTCGGGTGCAGTGACACGCTGCAGAATACGCGGCATGGCTTCGAGCACGGTGACCTGCATGCCGAGCTTGCGCAGTGCAGAAGCGGTTTCGAGACCAATATAACCACCGCCAATGATGACGGCGCGTTTATTGGCGCCGGTGGACAGTTTGATTTGTTGGGCATCGTTGAGATCGCGCAAATAAAATACGCCATCTAAATCCACACCTGGAATATCAATTTTTCGCACTCGGGCGCCAGTGGTCAGCACCAACTTGTCGTAGTCCATGGTCATGCCATCTTCGAGCTGCAACTGTTTGTTGCGGCGATCAATGGTCGCCGCAGTCACGCCCATGGTGATGCCTACACCGCATTTATTGTAAACCGCCGCAGGGCGAATGAGGATTTGCTCGGCATTTTTCGCACCGGCCAGGTAATCTTTGGATAGAGGTGGCCGATGATAGGGCAGGGAGTATTCATTGGAAATCATCGAGATGGAACCGGTCCATCCCTGCTGGCGTAACGTCGGAGCGAGCTGAGCTGCTGCATGACTGGCGCCGATAATAATGCATCTGGACTTTGCGGCCATTGGCGGGGGAGCTCCTGTAACAAGTCAGTCGTGGATGGACTGACTTAGTCTTTCTATTATTTGCATGTCACTATACATGCTTTAAATAAAACAAACAGAGATGTTTTTAATATTTTGCGCTTTTCTTAGATGCTAAAAAGGACCCCAGCCAGTCGGCAAGGGATCCTTTTTTATACTGTGCTTTTTCAGGGCGATCAACGTTGCCGATTACTTTAAGCTGGAATAGTAAGCCGCGAGATTAGCGATATCGGTATCAGACAACCCCTTGGCCATGGGCGCCATCATCGCATTGGCGCGACGCCCATCTTTATACATCTGCAACGCACCAGCCAGATAAGCTTCTTTCTGCCCGGCCAGATTAGGCCACATTGGACTGTTGCTGATTCCGTTTGCACCGTGACAGCCGGCACAGGTACGTGACTTCGCTTTGCCCGCTTCAGGGTCGCCGGCAAATACGCTAAAAGACGCCACAGACAGTGCGGCCGCAAGGATCGTTACAGACAGTATTTTCATGGTTAAACTCCAAAGTTTTAAAAGGTTAAAAAGGTTAATCTTGATTGCCCAGGTTCTTGCTCACATAGAGCCAGTGGCTAATGAACAGTGACGCACTCAACAGCGCGACAGCGCCAACCTGGTGTGCGGCAGCAACCGGAACAGGAACATAAAACAGCAGGGTGCTGATCCCCAGCGTAACCTGCATTGCGAGCAGGCCGAGCAGTGCCCACACAGCGATCTTCAGCGGTTTAGAGATATCTTTCTTCAGTGCCTTGAAAGCAAAGGTTAGTACCAACACCACAATAAGATAGGCGAACATGCGATGGTTAAACTGAATCGTGGTGATATCTTCAAATGCTGAAAGCCAGGCCGGTTGCAAACTGTAGAGCCCGGCGGGAATAAAGCTGTCGCCCATCAGCGGCCAGGTGGCGTAGGCATGCCCCGCATGGGTACCTGCCACCAGACCACCGGAGAGAATCATCAGGAAAATCAACGTGCTCAGAACATAGGAAAAAGTATTGAGCCCACTGTGCTGCGATTTGGGTTTGACCAGAAGTCCAAAAGCAGTCCATAAAATAAAGCCGTAAATAAATACCGCGGTACCCAAGTGCGCAGTGAGTCGATACTGACTGACTCGCGGGTTATCGATCAGGCCGCTCTTTACCATATACCAGCCAAGCAAGCCTTGGCTGCCGCCAAGCAGTAACATCAGCACAAGTTTAGGTGTCAGACCCGCCTTGATGCGTTTGGTAAAATAGAAAAACAGAAACGGCAGGACAAAAATAATGCCGATAAATCTGCCCAATACGCGATGCAGATATTCATACATAAAGATCGGCTTAAACTCTTCCAAGGTCATACCCAGATTGACTTTCTGATATTCCGGGAACTGTTGATATTTGAGGAACATCTCCTGCCAGTCTGTTTCAGAGAGCGGTGGGATAATCCCGATCAGAGGTTTCCATTCCACCATAGACAGACCCGAGCTGGTCAGGCGCGTGACACCGCCGAGCAGAATCATGCCAAAGATAACCGCGGCACAGGCCAGCAGCCAGTAGGCAATTTGAAGATCATATTGACGATTTGGAAGCAGAGCTGGTTTGGTGTGAGACATTGTTAAAATTAACCCGTTGGATTGTTGACAAAAGATTTGTTGTAGAGCCAGCCTTTCTTACGAAAGCGCCACATATTCAGACCTGACTTTAATGAAAAATCCATCAATGAAGTAGTGTAGAGCCAAAATACATCGGCGCCCATTTTAACCAGGATCAGAGGGATCAGTATTCGTGTCAGAACAATGCTTGATATGGTTACCATCATTGGAAAACGTGTATCACCCGCACCACGAAGCGAACCCGCCATGCTGAACTCTATACCCATAAATGGCAGGCTAAAGCAGAGAATATAAGTGAGGTCGATCATATGCCCGATTACTTCCGGGTCGTCGATCATAAAGCGGGCAATCTCCTCGGCATAAAACGCCAAAAACAGACTGCTGCACAGCATCAGATAGACACAGGTGCGCATGGTGCGCCATCCGGCATCATAGGCTCCGCGCAGGTCACCGGCGCCGAGATGCTGACTGACCAGCGTCGCGGCAGAAATCGAAAAGCTGATTGCGACGACAATAATCAGCCCGAGAATTGACAAGCCAATGCCATAGGCGGCAAAAGGCGCATTGCCATAGCTGGCGAGGAACACCATAAAAATAATCATCCCGCCTTGGAAAAACGCCTGCTCAAAAGCGGCGGGCATACCGATATCGACTAATCTCTTGCCGTTAGTGACAAAGCCGGGAAACGGATTATAGGGTTTGAATGCGCACCAGCCGAGAGCCCAAAACGACACAAACGCTGCAATAGTCAAGGTCATAGCAATACCGCTGCCCACTGCCAGACCCGCGAGCCCCAGTTCCGGCAGCCCAGCCCAGCCAAAGGTCAGAGCAGCGCCGAAAACAACACTCGATGTGCAGCCAATCAATGACGTCCACAGCGGCATTTTGGCATTGCCGATCGCGCGAAATGACATATTGAAAACCAGCGTCACCAACAGCGCCGGGGCATAGAGTGCGGTCCAAAAAGTAAATTCAATCGCCAGTGCATGGGCCTCGCTGGTAAGGCCGAATATGCCAACCAGATGATCGAGAAAGGGAATTGCAAGCCACGAGAGCAGCATGCCATCGACCAGAAAGACAATAACTGAGAGCGCGGCAAAACGTCCTGCCCTCTCTTTATCGCCCGCGCCCCAATAGCGTCCGACCATCGCAGTGGTGCCACTGCAAAGCCCCATCATCACCGCATGCAAAACAAAATAGAGGCGCTGGCCAGTAGTTACCGCAGCGACCGCATCGGCGCCCATGGTTCCGGCAATTTTTAGCACGGCAACACCCATCAGCATATACAGAATATTGCTGACCATAGTCGGCCAAGTGAGGCGCCAGATATTGAGAGTGGAGACAGGTTGCATGGACGACTATGGTAACATTCAGCGACATTCGGAAGTAGGAGTTTTCAACTGAAACAGCACTGCGAGATGGAAATGGGCGATCGAGAAAAAATTAAATTGCACCCCAGCTGGTGTGAGGTCCTGGGTGATCAATTTGAGCAACCCTATATGAAACGGTTGCGTGAATTCCTGCAGCAGCAGCGAGCCGCTGGAAAAGTGATTTACCCGCCGGGGTCGCAGTGGTTCGCTGCCTTTGACAGCACTCCCTTCGATCAAGTGCGGGTCGTGATTCTCGGCCAGGACCCCTACCATGGTCCCCATCAAGCACATGGCCTGTGCTTTTCGGTCTTGCCCGGTATTAGAGTACCGCCGTCATTGGCAAATATGTACAAAGAACTGGAGAGCGACCTGGGCATTGTGCAACCCAACCACGGCTGCCTGAGCAGTTGGGCGCAACAGGGAGTACTGTTGCTCAATGCCACCCTGACAGTGGAAGCGGGCAATGCCGGAGCCCATCAAGGCAAAGGCTGGGAGCAGTTTACCGACCAGGCAATCCGGGTGCTAAATGATCAGCGTCAAGGCCTCGTCTTTTTACTCTGGGGCAGCTATGCACAGAAAAAAGGCGCATTTATAGATCGTTCTCGCCACTTGGTATTGAGCTCCGTGCATCCATCGCCGCTCTCCGCATATCGAGGATTTTTTGGCTGCAAACACTTTTCAGCCACCAATAATTACCTCCAGCAGCATCATCAGCCCCCAATCGACTGGCAGCTGCCGGCAGAGCCATCACTCTCTCGCGAGACTTGAAAATATCATCCCACGCACCGCCGAGGGATTTCTTTAGGCAAGGTCCCTCGATCACGATGACACGCTCCGCCCGCAACCAAATAGCCGCACTCCCAGCAATCAGTTACTATGTTCTCCACGTCAAAAATATTCCAACAAGTTCGGCACCAAATACCGGAGAGTAAAGATGCCCGCTGAAATCAAAACCCACTATCGCGCCTGCAACCTCTGTGAAGCCATCTGCGGCCTTGAAATCAAAACTCAGGGCGACCAGGTTCTGTCGATTAAAGGTGACAAGCAAGATCCACTCAGTCGTGGCTATATCTGCCCCAAAGGCACGGCCATGCAAGATATTTACACTGACCCCGACCGCCTGCGCGAGCCGGTCAAGCGAGTGGGCGATAGGTGGGAAAAAATTAGCTGGGAAGAAGCCTTTGCAAGCGTCGCCGACAAACTGGTCGCAGTCCAACAAGAGCACGGCGCCGACTCCGTCGCGTTCTATGCTGGCAACCCAAATGTGCACAACTATGGCAGCATGACTCATGCCAGCGTTTTGCGTAAAGCGGTGCAGAGCAAAATGCATTTCTCCGCCACCAGTCTCGACCAGCTACCCCATCATCTGACCTCGTACACACTGTATGGCCACCAGTCGCTGATACCGGTACCGGATATCGACCATACCCAGTATATGCTGATTATCGGCGGCAACCCGCTGGCCTCTAATGGCAGCATTATGACCGTGCCCGATGTGCCGAAACGCTTAAAGGCCATCCAGCAGCGCGGAGGCCGCTTTATTGTCATCGACCCACGGCGTTCGGAAACCGCTGAAATTGCCGACCAACATCTGTTTATCCGGCCGGGCACTGATGCCTATCTGTTAATGGCAATGATCCACACACTCTTCGCAGAAGATCTGATTGCAACTGGTCACTTGGCCGAGCTGTTGGTCGGACTCGACCAGATTGGTGAAATCTGTCAACCTTTTACGCCCGAGCTGGCCGAGCAACGCACCGGCATCGCCGCCGAGCAAGTCCGTCAGCTAGCCAGGGATATGGCCACCATTGAAGGTGCCGTCTGCTATGGCCGCATGGGGGTCTCGGTGCAGGTCTTTGGTACGCTTTGCCAGTGGGCGATTCAGATCATTAACATTCTCACTCACTCATTAGATGTGCGCGGCGGCATGCTGTTGCCATCTCCCGCATTTGGCTATATCAAACCGGGCGAATCCGGTGCCGGCCACTTCGCCGCTTTCCACAGTCGCGTCAGTGGCCTGCCTGAATTTGCTGGCGAGCTACCAAGCACAGTGATGGCCGAAGAGATACTCACCGAAGGGGAAGGGCAGATCCGCGCCCTGATCACTACCGCCGGCAACCCGGTGCTCTCGGCACCAAATGGTCAGCAGATGGACGCTGCGCTCAGTGCTCTCGACTTTATGGTTTGCATCGATTTTTATATCAATGAAACCACCCAGCATGCCGACATCATCTTGCCCCCGACCAGTGCGCTGGAACACGATCATTACGATCTTGCCTTTCATCGCCTCGCGGTGCACAACACTACACGTTTTAATGAAGCGGTTTTCCAGCCACCCGTCAACAGCAAGCACGACTGGGAGATATTCAATCAACTGGGCCTCGCGATTGCGGCCCGCAAAGGTATGCAGATCAAAGTGTTGCCCCCGCCAGACCAGCTGATCGATATGGGTATCCAGCGCGGACCCTATGGCGCAAACGCTGGCCACGAACTTGCCCTGAGCCTCGATAAAATCAAACAGCATCCCCACGGCTTGGACATTGGCCCACTGCAGCCAAGTCTGACCGAGCGACTCTGCACTCAAGACGGCAAAATTCATTTGCTGGCAGACTACTTATCGAAGGATATTGATCGCTTGGCGAAGATGGGTGAGCCGACTGAAAAAGATCAGTTACTGCTGATTGGCCGCCGCCATATTCGCAGCAACAATTCTTGGATGCACAACTCCCACCGTCTGGTTAAAGGCAAACCGCGCTGGCAGTTGCTGATGCATCCAGATGATCTGGCCGCACGCCAACTCCATGACCAGGCTCAGGTGCGTATCGAGTCGCGAGTGGGTGCAGTCGAAACACAGGTTTTGTCGAGCGACGAAGTGATGCCCGGCGTGGTCAGTCTGCCCCATGGCTGGGGACACCGGCGCACAGGCGTCAGTCTGGAAATTGCATCTCAGCAAGAGGGTGTCAGTTGTAATGATCTAACCGACAATAAGTTGGTCGATCAGGCCAGTGGCAATGCCGCATTAAATGGTGTTCCAGTAAGAGTATTTGCGCTATAGCTGTTTGCCGTGCACTGCTCTGTTATCCCGAGCACAACAGAGGACTTCCAAACCGTACCTGCTTACCACTGTCAACCGTAATAAAAAATTATGGTTGACAGTCAAGGCCGCGCCCTTATCATTGCCGGATCTACTTACCCACCAGGGAGATCCCGCTATGTCAGCTCAGGAAGAGAGCCAAATTCGTCACGACTGGACGCGCGAACAGGTTTTGGCATTGTTCAAACAGCCCTTTAACGATCTGTTATTTAACGCTCAGGTCGTGCACCGCCGTCACTTTAACCCCAACCAGGTGCAACTCAGTACCTTGCTGTCGATCAAGACTGGCGCCTGCCCCGAAGATTGCAAATACTGCCCGCAGAGCGCGCGCTATGACACCGGCTTGGAAAAAGAAAAACTGCTTGAAATAGAGGCCGTGATCGAAGCGGCCAAAATCGCCAAGGCCAGCGGCTCAAGCCGCTTTTGTATGGGTGCAGCCTGGCGCTCGCCTCATGATCGCGATATTCCCAAAGTGACGAAAATGATCCGCGAGGTCAAAGCCTTGGGTTTGGAGACCTGTATGACCTTGGGCATGCTCTCGGAAAAACAGGCTGATCATCTGGCTGATGCCGGACTCGATTATTACAACCACAACCTCGACACCTCGAAGGAATTCTATGGCGAGGTGATTACCACCAGAACCTATCAAGATCGGCTTGAGACCCTCTCCCATGTCCGCAATGCGGGCATGAAAGTGTGCGCCGGCGGCATTGTTGGCATGGGCGAAGAACAGAAAGATCGCGCCGGGTTATTGATGGAGCTGGCCAATCTGCCGCATCACCCCGAATCCGTGCCGATTAACATGCTGGTCAAAGTAGCCGGCACGCCGCTGGCGGAAGAGCAAGACCTCGATCCATTCGAGTTTATTCGCACCATCGCTGTGGCCCGTTTAATGATGCCAAAATCCTATGTCCGCCTCTCCGCCGGTCGCGAGGAGATGAACGAGCAGATGCAAGCGATGGCTTTTATGGCCGGTGCCAACTCGATTTTCTATTGCGACAAACTGCTGACCACGCCCAACCCCAAGGCCAACTCGGATATGCAATTATTTGAGCGCCTGGGTATTGAGCCAGAGCCCTATCAAGTAGACAAAACCAACGCCGAACAGGAAGCCGAGTTACATCAAACGCTGCTCGAGGCGAAAACTGACGCCCAGTTTTATCGCGCCGGTTAGAGTGCCTGATGAGCTCTATGGACGCCATTCTGCAAGCAGCACTCGATCAGCGTCGCGCCGAGCACCTCTACCGCAGCCGCGTTAATATTGCCTCTGGCTGCGGTCCAACGTTGCAGGTGGATGGCCGTGCCGTGCTCAATTTTTGCAGCAATGACTATCTCGGCCTTGCATGCCACGTCGATATTCGCCGCGCACTGCAACAAGCCGCCGATCAATACGGCACTGGCAGTGGGGCATCTCATCTGATCAGTGGTCATTCAGTCGTCCATCAAGCACTCGAAGAGCAGCTTGCCGAATTTACTGGACGTCCGCGCGCACTGCTTTTTTCGACTGGCTATATGGCCAACCTGGGGGCGATCAATGCGCTGCTCGGACGCCGTGATTTAATCCTCCAGGACCAACTCAATCACGCCTCACTCCTCGACGGCGGGCGTCTCTCTCAAGCCGATTTTCAGCGTTACAAACACAATGATCTCGAACATTTACAACAACGTCTGGAACACAGCAGTGCGTCGCGCAAGCTGATTGTCACCGATGGCGTCTTTAGCATGGACGGCGATGTTGCGCCGCTGCAACAGCTCAGTCAACGAGCCGCGGCTTATGATGCCTGGTTAATGGTCGATGATGCGCACGGCCTTGGTGTGCTCGGTGCAACCGGCGGCGGTCTGGTCGAGCAGCTCAATCTGAGCATCGAACAAGTGCCGGTACTGATGGGCACCCTCGGCAAGAGCTTTGGCACGTTTGGCGCGTTTATCGCTGGCAGTGAAGCCCTGATCGAAACCCTGATCCAGTTTTCCCGCAGCTATATTTATACCACCGCACTGCCACCGGCCATTGCCGCCGCCACCCTCGCCAGCCTGAAACTGGTGCGTGAGGAAAACTGGCGGCGAGAAAAATTAACCCATCTAATTGGGCATTTCCGCCGTGGTGCTGCGCAGATAGGGATGTTGTTAGCGCCATCCGATACACCGATTCAGCCGCTGTTGATTAATAATGATCGCGCGGTTATGGAGGCTGGCCAGCAGTTGCGTGACGCCGGTTTTATGGTCGGTGCGATTCGGCCACCGACGGTACCTGCCGGCACCGGCAGACTGCGCATTACACTGTCAGCGGAACACAGCGAACAACAGATTGATCAATTGATCGACGCGCTGGATCAGCTCAATCTGCCCGGTCGCGGCCAATGAACGCCGCTGTTGTCCCACTGATGTCCAATCCATCTTGCGCGGCTAAATACTATCCTTGCACTGGCGTGCGGCTTTATGCCCGGCCGATGGTATTGCTGCATGGTTGGGGTATGGACAGTCAAATCTGGCAATCGCTGCCGCAGCGGCTATCGCAGTCGGCGGATATTATGACCCTCGACTTGCCCGGTTTTGGCTCATCGCCGCCGCTGAGCGACTACAGTGAAAATGCACTCCATCAATGGCTCGCGGAGCAACTGCCAGCGCGTTGCTATCTAATCGGTCTATCACTGGGCGGCATGCTTGCCAGCGGCTTTGCCGCGCGGTATCCGCAGCGCGTCGAAGGCTTGATAACCCTGTCCAGCAATCTGTGTTTTGCCGCCAATGACGCGTATGTCAGTGCTATGCATCCGCAACAGTTTGCCAAATTTATCGAGGCGTGGTGTGACGACCACAACAGCTGCCTCAAGCGGTTTGTCGGTCTGCAGGCGCAGGGCGATAGCCAACAGCGTCAATTGATGCGCGCGCTGCGGAGTTTGCAGGTCGAGATCGATCGCGATAGCGGTGAGCACTTGCTGCGTCTGTTAGGCGAGATGGATAACAGTATCGCGCTGAGTCAATTGCAGTGTCCAACCCTGGCATTGTTTGGCCGCCATGACGCGCTGGTGCCCGCGGCCAGCGCCGCTAACATTGCAGCACTCAACAGTCTGATTGATTGTCATATTATTGAGGGGGCTGGACACCTGCCCCAGCTTTCGCAGCCGGAGAAGGTAAGTGAATTGATTAGCGAGTTTCTCGCTCGCCATCACTACGCGCTCGACAAAGCCAAAATCGCCGACTCATTTGGCCGTGCGGCAGCGCTCTATGATCGCGCCGCACAGTTACAACATCAGGTCGGCGAACAGGCTATCGCGAAACTTTTTACCACACCGACGCCCATATCTGCCACCACACTCACATCTCCGGCGCAGCTTACCAAGGTGATAGATCTCGGCTGTGGCACGGGTTATCACTGTAGTCAGCTTCAGGCGCGTTTCCCGAACGCGACTATAACCGGCATTGATCTGTCACCGGCGATGCTGGCCTACGCTGCTGAGCACAATCCACAGGGCCAGTGGCTGTGTGGCGATGCCGAGGATCTGCCTCTGCAGAATCAGTCCCAGGAGCTTATTTTTTCCAACTTCGCTCTGCAATGGTGCGAAAACCTGCCGCGTTTGAGCGCCGAACTCTATCGGGTGCTGAAGCCCGGCGGACGGATCAGTATTGTGATTCCTGGCCCGCAGACATTGACCGAGCTGCGCAGCGCATGGCAACAGGTCGACGACCGGGTACACGTCAATCGGTTTTATGCGCTGAGTGATTGGCAAGCTGCATTGCAGCAGGCCGGCTTTTGCGATCTCGAGTTAGTGAGCGAACAGCGCGTGCAACAGCACCGCTCGGTGCGTGAATTATTGATGGAACTGAAACAGGTTGGCGCTCACAATAACAACGCCGGAAAACAGAGCACATTGACCGGCAAGCAACAGTTAAAAGCGCTCTATGCGGCCTATGAACAGTTCCGTGTCGCGCCGCACAGCTTACCGGCGAGCTGGGAAATTATTTCTATTCGCGCCATCAAATAGCATCTTACGGACCAGCGAAACAGGATTATGGCAAAACAGTGGTTATTTATTACCGGCACTGACACGGATGTTGGCAAAACAGTCATCGCTTGCGGGGTACTGGCAGCTGCCGCTCTACAGGGCCTGCGCACTGCTGCGGTGAAACCGGTAGCGGCAGGGTGCGAGCAGGGTGCCGACGGCCTGACGAATACCGATGCACTGCAACTGCAGGCCGCAGCCACTCATCAGCTCGCCTATCAACAGGTCAATCCGGTCGCGCTTGAGCCGGCCATCGCTCCGCATATTGCGGCCGACGAGGCTGGCGTGAGGCTGTCGGCCTCGCGCCTGGTGGGTTACTGCCGCGGTGTATCGCTGTTGCCCGTCGAGCTGGTACTGGTCGAAGGCGCGGGTGGCTGGCGGGTGCCAATTAATTCCCGGGAAACACTTGCCGATGTGGCCCGTGAACTCAATTGCGCCGTAATAATGGTGGTCGGTATGCGCCTTGGTTGTCTCAATCACGCGCTGTTGACCCGCGAGGCGATCCTGCGCGACGGACTGCAGATAGCCGGATGGGTAGCCAATATTCTCGATCCAGATATGCCGCGTCTCGAGGAAAATATTGATACACTAAAGCAACGAATTGCCGAGCCCTGTTTGGGCACAGTGCCCAGGTTGGAGAACCCGTCGCCGGAGCAGGTGGCCAGGTTTCTAACACTACCGGCGCAATAACCTGAATAATTGAGAGAGCACCCTAATGAGTGAAGAAAATAAATTATCCGAAGAAGATCTCGAGCGCGTCCGCTCGGTGATTAACAGCGGCTACAACAGCACCGAGCGCAAGCCGTTTCGCGGCCTAGTGCTGCTGGCAGTGCTTTGGGTTGTGATCGCGATTCTCGGCGGCGTCAGCTGGCTGATCGGTAAAAATTCCGGTTTTATCTAAGCACAATTTACAGCGTCGCCAGACTCTGTCAGGAATTCACCATCTACGATGCTAATTGAAGCGCGCGCATTTAACCCCGAACTCGGTGATTTTGATGGGACCTATGATCCGCTATTACAGCGGATTTTTCTCGCCCGTGGCATTCACAAGCAGGCAGCGCTGCAACGTCAGCTCTCCTGCCTGCCTTCTCCCAATGCTATGCGTGGCATCGATCAAGCGGTGGCAATATTGCGCCAGGCGCTGGTCGAACAACAGCGTATTCTGATTATTGGTGACTTCGATGCCGATGGTGCCACCAGTTCGGCCCTGATGATTCTGGCCCTGCGGGCTATGGGTTATCAGCATGTCGACTTTTTGGTGCCCAATCGCTTTGATTACGGCTACGGCCTGACCCCAGAAATTGTCGATCTCGCTATTCAGCGCCAACCGCAGTTGTTGATCACTGTCGACAACGGCATCTCCAGCATCGACGGTGTGGCGCACGCAAATGGTCTGGGTATGCAGGTTATTGTCACTGACCACCACTTGCCCGCAGCGACCCTGCCTGCCGCCGCTGCGATCGTAAACCCCAATCAACCCGACTGTCAGTTCCCAAGTAAAAATCTCGCCGGGGTCGGTGTAGCCTTTTACCTGCTAAGTGCCCTGCGCGGCCAACTGCGCGACAGCAACTGGTTTGCCGACAACAGCATCACCGAACCGAATATGGCCAACTGGCTGGATCTGGTTGCTCTGGGTACGGTTGCCGATGTGGTGCCGCTCGACCAGATTAACCGCGCGCTGGTGCATCAGGGGCTGTTGCGTATTCGCGCTGGCCACTGTCGACCGGGAATTAAAGCGTTGCTGACTATTGCCGGCAAATTACCACATCGGCTGGTCGCCACAGATCTGGGTTTTGCGCTCGGACCACGCCTAAATGCCGCTGGTCGGCTCGATGATATCTCGCTCGGCATCCAGTGTTTGCTCACCGACAACCCGCAACAGGCGCTGGACACCGCCCGCGAGCTCGATGAACTCAACCAGGATCGCAAGCTAATCGAACAGGATATGCAACGCGAAGCATTGGCCATTGTTGAAACCATTCCCCTGTCAAGCGAGGGCCAAGTGCCGGCGGCGCTATGTTTGTTTCAGCCCGAATGGCATCAGGGTGTGGTTGGATTGCTCGCATCGAGAATCAAAGAAAAATTTCATCGCCCGGTAATTGCCTTTGCGCGCGCCGACGATGGCCAACTGAAAGGCTCATCGCGCTCGATTCCAGGATTGCATATCCGTGATGCATTGGACGCTGTCGCCGCGCGTCATCCCGGTCTGATCAGCAAGTTTGGTGGCCACGCCATGGCCGCCGGGTTAAGCCTTGAAGAAGACAAATTAGCGCAGTTTGAGCAGGCCTTTCAGCAGCAGGTGGAACAGTCTCTAAGTGCCGATGATCTGCAGGCCAAACTCGTCACCGACGGCGAACTGCACAACGCTGAAATGTCGATGCACACCGCGGAATTATTGCGTGACAGTGGCCCCTGGGGGCAGCTGTTTCCCGAGCCCTGTTTTGAAGGCTTGTTCCTGATCAAACAACAGCGTATCGTCGGCGAAAAGCACCTCAAGTTGGTGCTCGCGCCGCACTCTGAACCGACGCGTAATATTGATGCGATCTGCTTTAACGTTGATATACAAGAGTGGCCCAATGACCAGGCGCAGACAGTGCGCTGTGTTTACCGGTTGGATATCAATGAATACCGCGGTCAAGAAACGCTGCAATTAATGGTTCAGTTTATCCAGGCCTGTTGATCGAGAGCGTCGGCCCGCAAAACCAGAATAATAAAAAATCCTTCACCAATAACGATAAGAAAAAACTATGAGTGTTAAAGCCGATTTGCGCGCCGATGTATTACTGGTGGCGATAGCAGCTATCTGGGGGCTGGCGTTTGTCTTTCAAAGCACTGGCATGGATCATATCGGGCCAGTTACCTTTGTTTTCTGCCGCTTTGTTATTGCCGCCATTGCCATTATCCCGATCTGGTATCTGATGGAAAAACCGAAAAAGTCCTGGAGATTCAGGCCAGTCGACAAAAAGGCGGTTGCGCTGGGAGTGATGATGGCAGTCGGTATGCTGTTGCAACAGGCTGGCCTGCTCTACACGACTGTAGCCCGCGCGGGCTTTTTAACCGGCGTCTACATTATTTTGGTGCCGCTGATCGGACTGCTGCTGGGCAATAAAACCGAATGGCCGACTTGGGTGGGGGTGATGCTGTCACTGCTGGGACTCTACTTTTTAGCCCAGATAAAGGGTGATGAATTTCTCTATGGCGACCTGCTGGTTTTGGTCAGCTCTGTGGTCTGGGCGCTACATGTTATCTACACCGGCCGGCGTGCCAATGAGATCTCGGTTTACCGACTGATGTTTATTCAGTTTGTGGTCGCCTCTGCAATCAGTGGTGTGGTGATGTTACTGACCGAAGTTTGGGATTGGCAGGCAGTCCTGCGAGCCGCTGTGGCGTTGCTCTATGTCGGTGTGCTGTCAAGTGGCATGGCGTTCTCTCTGCAAGTGGTGGCAATGCGCACCGCGCCGGCGTCCCATGCGGCGATTATTTTAAGTTTCGAGGCTGTCTTTGCCGCGATTGGTGGCTGGTGGTTGCTGGAAGAATACCTGACCACGCCTGAGATGATTGGCTGTGCATTAATACTGATTGGCGGGTTGGTCTCGCAACTCAAGTTACTGCTGAAAAAGCAGGCGATCCCGCACCCCGATGGTGTTAATTAACAGGGATAAATTAGCGCGTTCTACGTTGCAGGCGCTAAACTGAAAGCTAAATCAGACCGCTATTCGTATAGAACAGGAAGACAGGCACAATAATCAGGAGGACGCCATGGCTCGACAACAGCTGACTCGACGCAACTGGTTGCAAGGCGGTGCGTTAAGCGCGCTAGCATTATTTGGCTCAGGTATCAGCACCATTGCCAGCGCACTGGAAAAACTCTATCTCAGCGACAGCGAGTGGCGCCAGCGTCTGAGCGATGAGCAATACTATATTCTGCGTGATGAAGGCACCGAGCCGGCAGGCTCCAGTCCCCTCGACAAGCAGTATGGCGACGGCGTCTACCACTGCGCTGGCTGCGACCTGTTGCTGTTTACCGCTGCGATGAAATATGACAGCGGCACCGGCTGGCCATCGTTCTTTGAAACCGTAGCCGGGCATATTGAAACCAAACTCGATTTCAGCATGATCTGGCCGCGCACCGAATATCACTGCGCCCGTTGCGGTGGTCATCAGGGTCATGTCTTTGATGACGGTCCAGCGCCGACCGGTCAACGCTGGTGCAACAATGGTTTAGCGCTAATCTTTGTGCCGGCTGATAATTAAAGCAAGCCCTTGATTTCCGCCCACACCGCGTCAGCAATAATCGGCTGTGCTGGCTCGGTGGGGTGAATGCCATCCTGCTGAATCATCCCTTCGGTCACCACCAGTTGTTCAAACTGGAAGGGCACCAGCGGCAGATTTTCCTTGTCGGCGAGGTCTTCAAACACCGCGGCAAAGGTATCCGCGTAGCGCTTGCCATAATTAGGCGGCAGACGCATACCAAATAGAATCGGTTGTGCATTGTATTCACGGCATAGCGCAATCATGCGCTGTAAATTGCTTCGCATACGTGACAGCGGATGGCCCTGCAGACCGTCATTGCCACCCAGCTCCAACAGCACATGAGTGGGTTTGAACTTCTCTAACAGCACAGGCAGACGCGCCAGGCCGTTTCCGGTAGTATCGCCGCTAATACTGGCGTTGATAACTCGGTGTTGACCGTCGAGGTCACTGCGCAGCAAGTTCACCCAGCCCTTGTCCGCATCGATACCATACCCTGCGCTAAGACTATCGCCGAGAATCAAAAGTGTAGATGCGGCACTGCCCTGAGCCATCAGCATCAAGCTGAGTAAAAGAGCATAAAAATAATAGCGACCCGCAGTTATAAATTTCATAGAGTGTGTTCTTGTTATTGAAAAGTGTTCTTGTTAGTAGAAAGTGTTGTTGCCAGTTAAGTTTGTTTCACTGAATACAAATCCGCTTACTCTGCGTACCATATGTAGTCCAATCAAGTAGTCTGTCATACCCTTACGTTTAAATTAACCCGTTGGTGTAAAAGAGCCGAATTTTTATGATTGAAGTAAACCAGATCAGCAAGCAGGTCGAAACCTCGGAAGGCTCCCTGCGCATCCTCGACAATATTAATCTCTCGGTACAAAACGGCGAGACATTGGCGATTGTCGGTGCATCCGGCTCCGGCAAATCCACTCTGTTGGGGATTCTCGCCGGACTCGACCTGCCATCCTCCGGCAGTGTCTCGATTAACGGTGAAGATATTACCGCCATGGATGAAGAGGGCCGTGCCGCGGTGCGCGCCGGTCATGTTGGCTTTGTTTTTCAATCCTTTCACCTGTTGCCCGGTTTAACCGCGCTGGAAAATGTCGCCTTGCCGCTCGAGCTACAGGGTGTTGCCGATGCCTTGCGGACAGCTGAACACTATCTCGAGCGAGTCGGCCTTGCTGCGCGAGTGGGCCACTATCCGCGTCAACTTTCCGGTGGTGAACAACAACGTGTGGCGCTGGCCCGAGCCTTTGCCTGCCGACCGACTATTTTGTTTGCCGACGAACCGACCGGCAACTTGGATACCGGCACTGGCGGAAAAATTAACGATCTGCTGTTTGCGCTGAATGAAGAAGAGGGCACCACGCTGGTACTGGTCACCCATGAAAAAACCCTTGCCGCACGCTGCAGTCGCACCCTCGAGCTGCAAGGTGGGCGTCAGCTCGATGCCGCCAACACCAATACCGCAGGGCGAGGCGCCTGATGTTGGCTCTGAAAATGTTGTGGCGCAGTTGGCGCGGCGGGCAGTTAGGTCTAATTTTTGCTGCGCTGGTGCTGGCCGTGGCGGTGGTGACCTCGGTGGCGCTGCTGGCTGAGCGCGTTGAACGCGCTCTGGTCTCGGAATCAAGTGTATTTCTCGCTGCCGACCTGGTGATTCGCAGCAGCAAACCGGCCAATCCTGAGTGGCTGCAGCGCGCTGCCGAAGAGGGCGTGCGCACTGCCCGCACGGTTTCATTTGCCTCGATGACCTATCAGGGTGACGAGATGCATCTGGCCTCAGTCAAAGCGGTGGAGAGCGGTTACCCCCTGCGCGGCACACTCAAGCGTTCGCAGATACCCTTTGCCACCGAAGCAGCCGATATTGAATCAGTCAGCTATGGTCCCGCGCCTGGCGAGCTGTGGGTTGATTCTCGACTGTTGCCATTGCTGAGTATTGAGCTCGGCGACGCTATCGAGCTCGGTGATGGCAGCTTTAAAGTCAGCCAGATATTAATTGAAGAACCCGACAGCGGCAGTTCATTTTCGTCCATGCTCGGCGCACGAATTTTGATGAACTGGCAAGATCTCGATCAAGCCGGCGTGATTCAGCCCGGCAGCCGGGTTACCTATCGACTGTTACTGGCAGACGGAGAAGGCTTTGCCAGCTATGTTGATTGGTTGAAACAACAACTCAGCATCCATGAGCGAGTGATTACGCCCGATGAAGCCCAAGCCAGCATCGCCAGCACCATGGACCGCGGTCGCCGCTTCCTGCTGTTGGCCGGCAGCATTGGTGTGGTGTTGGCGGGTATTGCTCTGGCACTGGCCAGCCACCACTTTGCCAGCGGTCAGATTTTGCAAGTTGCGCTGTTAAAAAGCTGGGGCACCTCGGCTAGCCGTGTGCGCAGCCTCTATCTGCAACAGATTATTCTACTCGGCACAATCGGCTCGCTGATTGGTCTGTTCGTCGGGTGGAGCTTTCATCAGTTATTAATTTCCGTCGTGCGTGAATGGTTACCCATCGCACTGCCAACCGCCGGACCACGCCCCTGGATTACAGGAATGGCTACCGGCATGCTGTGTTTGGCCGGTTTTACCCTGCCGGCACTCTGGCATCTGCCGGCGCAATCGCCCCTTGCGGTGCTACGTCGAGATACGCCCATCAAAGCCTTCAATGCCATTGTGCGCGGTTTCCTCGGCGTGTTGGCAGTGGCGCTGTTGCTGGTCTGGTACAGCAATAATGTGATACTTGCGCTGGCGATTCTGCTCGGCTTTGCACTCACTGCCGCTTCCTCGATTGGTGTCGGCCTGTTGTTACTGCGCCTCGGTAAAACCTATGGTCACTGGATGGGTAGTATCTGGCGGCTGGCACTCTCCAATCTGTGGCGACGCAAAAAACCCAGCCTGATTCAGATGGTGGGCTTTTCCGGGGCTATCGCGTTGTTGATGATAATGGTTGTGGTGCGCACTTCTCTGATCGATGAGTGGCGCTGGCAGTTGGCCGATGATTCGCCCAATCATTTTATCGTTAATGTCGCGGCCTATGAGCTGGACGGCGTCAAGCAGTTGATCGATGACCGCAAATTGGAAACCGCTGGTTGGTATTCCATGGTGCGCGGACGCATCACCCAACTCAAAGACCTGCCTCCCGAAGACGTGGTTGCCGAGGGTCATGAGTCGCTGCGCCGTGAAATTAATCTGAGTTGGACCCGCGACCTGCCCGAAGGCAACAGCATTGTCGACGGCCAGTGGTGGGACGACAGTGTGCCTTCGAACAGCGACTCTCAAAATAGCGACTCTCAGAGCAGCAATCTGGCACCGGTTTCTCTGGAAGTGGATATCGCCGCCGAGCTGGGATTAAAACTGGGTGACAAAATTCGTTTTAGTGTCGGTGGTCTTGAATTTGATGCGGTGATCACCAGCACTCGCAGCCTCAACTGGGACAACATGACGCCCAACTTTTACTTCCTGTTCCCCGAGGGCTATCTGGAAGAGTACCCGCGCACCCATATGACCAGTCTATATGTACCCGCCGAGGAAAAACTGCTGGTCAACGATCTGTTGCGCCACTATCCGACCCTGCAAGTGGTCGAGTTGGACAAGATTATTGACCGCATCCGCACCATCGTCTCGCAGGTTACTCGCGGGCTCGAAATGATGACCTTGCTAATTCTCGGCTGTGGCATCCTGGTGATGTTTGCCGCGGTTAGTCTGTCGATGGAAGAGCGCCTTAAAGAGAGTGCCATTCTGCGCACCCTGGGCAGCTCAAGGCGGTTAATTCTTGGTGTGCAGTGGGTTGAGTTCAGTACTCTGGGACTGATGGCGGGTCTGCTCGCAGCACTGGGTGCCGAATTTGCGGTGGCCATGCTGCAGCGTTTTATGTTCCAGCAGGAATTTGTTTGGCACCCCTGGCTGTGGTTGGTTGGGCCTTTGGTCGGTGGTTTGCTGGTCGGAATACTGGGCGTTGCCTACAGCCGCAAGGCGGTCACGCAACCCCCGCTGCAGGTGCTAAATAGTCTTTGATCACAAGGCTCTGATCTGTCGCTGCCGGTTTTGAACTGTTGGTCTAGAGTATTGGCAGCTGAATATGGAAGGTGGTGCCGATATTGACGTCCGAGGTCACTGCAACTTGACCCTGGTGCTGATCCTGGACAATAAACTGCACAAAAGACAGTCGCTCGCTGGCATCATTTTCAGCAACGTCCGCGGCCGCATGACTGCCGGCAAAAAACGGCTCAAAGATAAGCTGTTGTTCTTCGTTGCTCATGCCGCGGCCATTGTGCTGCACACGCACCCAGATCGCATCGTAAAACTCACTGATCTCAATATTGATCGCCGGGCTGTGCGCCGGATCTTCAATCTTGCCCAGAGCATGACAGCAGTAACGGAACAGACTGAGAAACATTTGTTGCAGTTCCGGCACATGACAGCGCAACTGTGGCAACTCATCGGCATAGTTCTGGTTGATCGCGACATCTTTAAAGCGCAGACCTTTGGTTACCGACAGCACATCTGCCGCTAGCTCAATGCTGTGGTCCATCACCGCGGTGACATCGGCCAATTGTTTTTCACCGGCACCACTGTCGGAGAAGTTGATCAGATTATCGATCACCGACGCCGCCTGACGACCGCGAATCAAAGCATCTTCAAGCAACTCGTTGACCGCCACCGGGTCAATGTGATCGTCTGTCAGGTCCTGACGTACCATCTGCAGATCTTTTAGAATCGCTTGCAGAGGAATATTCATATCATGCGCCATCACCGAGGCCATCTCTCCCATCGATGACATTTTGTCACGCTGCACTAACATATTTTCGCTTTTGACCCGCTGGGTCACATCGTCGATCAGAATCACCACACCGGTCTCCTGCTGATCGTGCAGCGGATAAATAGTGATATCAAAATGATACTGACCGCGCTGGCTGTATTTAATGGTCAGCAGCTTGTCGCCATCCTGAGCTTGCTGAATCTGCTCGGCCGTCACCGCAATAGTTGGATAAGCCTCCCACAGATCCTTGCCCAACACCCGATCCGCTGGCAAACCACTGGTCTCCTCGGCGCGACTGTTCCACTGGGTGATCTCGCCTTTCTTATTCAGGCCAATCAACATCAGCGGCAGCGAGCGCAAAATATTCGTGATATAGGACTCAGACTGACGCAACAGCGTAGTTGTCTCGCGGTGCTCGGCAATTTCTTCCTCGAGAGCAGAATTGCTCTGTTGCAGCATATTATTGGCTTCATCCAAGGTCGCCGTGCGCTCTTTAACCCGCTCCTCGAGCTGCGCGCGAATCTCCTCAAGCTCATGGTTGTAGCGTCGTGCCGTCCGTCGCGTAAACGCCAACCGAATAATCGTCAGCGATAGTGCAATAATAAGAATGCCGCTCGAGAAATTCGCCACATACTGCCAGTTGGTATCGCCATTGTCTTCGCGCACAAACCAAAACATATCCGCAGCAGCCAATTGGCTATACAGCAAAACCGTCATCAGGGCAGAGCATTTCTTTATCAGGTTCAATTTGGGCACATCTCAAACGCTATCAATAAGGGCCTATTATAGCCATGAAAACAGGTTTGTCAGCGGTTGTTATTTAGGCATCCGATAAATAGGTGTTGGAGGTTTTGGAGCAAGACTCGAGGAGTACGCTGTCAGGCAGTGATTTCTTGAAAATAGCGGCATCAAATAACTGGGTATCGTCTGCAGTCTTGATGCCATATTCGATGCATCGATGTCCTGAGAGTTCGTTTGGCAAGCTTTGGGACAACCAAACCGTGACAATAATTGCATTCAGATAATCTTGATTTGAGTAATGTGCTTTAGTGTAAGCTTAAATAAGGACTTTTCAGGATTATCACTATGAGCGATTGCTGCCCACCGCCGGCACCCAAAACAACCACCTCCTGCTGTGAAAGCGACACGGTCAAAGCGACGCGTCCCGATTATCTGTTGTGGGTGTCTGGCAGCCTGGTTGCACTTGGTTACCTGACCCATTTATTGTTTGTCAGTCCAGCACCGTCTGCTGCAGCGCTGCCGCAATGGCTGGTCACCGCCAGCTCTGGTATCCATGAGTTGATTGACAAAATGTGGTGGGGCCTTCTGATGGCGGTAGTCTTTGTTGGCCTGCTCGAGCGCATCCCGAGAGAACTGGTGATGTCAGCGCTGGGGCAGGGCGGCACTGTCAGAGGTGTGATGCGCGCCACCTTCGCTGGTGTGTTGCTCGATCTCTGTAGTCATGGCATCTTGATGGTCGGCACCAAGCTCTATGAACGTGGTGCCAGCATCGGCCAGTTGATGGCTTTTTTGATTGCCAGCCCCTGGAACTCACTGTCACTTACTGTGGTCTTGATCACCCTGATCGGCTGGGGCTACACATTGGCCTTTATTGGTCTATCCATGGCGATTGGTATTGTTACTGGGATTATCTTCGATCGCCTTGTCGAGAGTCAGGTGCTGCCCGGAAATCCTAATAGTCATAACGGTAGTAATAGCGGCAACAGCAACATCCAAAATGTACCACTCTGGCCACAGATCAGCGCTGCTCTCAAACAGATCCGCTTCACACCCAAAGGACTCGTAGACTTGTTATGGGATGGCTTGCGCGACTCCCGCATGGTCTTTCGCTGGCTGTTTTTCGGTATCGTGCTCGCCACCGCCATCCGCGCGCTGGTGCCATTCGATACTTACCAAACCCTTTTTGGCCCCACCGTCGCAGGCCTGTTTCTGACCTTGCTCGCTGCCACTATTATCGAAGTCTGCTCAGAGGGCTCAACTCCCATCGCCGCCGACATCATTACCCGCGCCGCCGCACCCGGCAACGGCTTCACTTTCCTGATGGCCGGCGTCGCCACCGATTACACTGAAGTAATGGTCATTCGCGACACCACCAAATCCTGGAAAATAGCGCTGTTCCTGCCACTGATTACACTCCCCCAGGTGCTGATGATCGGTTATCTGCTAAATCAGGTTTAACGCTTGAGATTCCGCCACCGCGCCGGGGATGACAGCATGGAGGGACCTCCAACCACAATCATGCCCCAGGGCATGACTATACTCTTACCACTGAGTCAGTCAGTACGGTGGATAATCCATGCGGACGTATGTTGGTTGATATGCTGGCTGCTAAAAAAGCGACCTCTAAAATAGATTTGTGCGCACTCAAGGATCCAACCATCGTAGATTGCAACTGCTATACTTTTTTCGGCGTCTGCCGCTGCCGCCAAATACATACTGCACACAAACTGGCCGTTGACGGCAATATTGAATGGGAGCAATAACCAATGCATCTTTTGTACAAAGGCGTAGTCCACCCTTGGCACTGCGATGTTATGGGGCATTTAAACACGCGCCACTATCTGGGCATGTTTGATGATGCCAGTTATCAGCTGTTGCATGAAGCCACCGGGTGGTCTGCGACGGGTTCGGATTGGCAGGGCCGCGGCTTTGCCGATGTGCACAACAGCATCGATTATATTGGTGAGATGAAGGCAGGGGAGTTGATTGAGATTAACGGCGGCATAAGCCAGATTGGAAACAGTTCATTTACGGCACGCTACGTGATGACTAATCGGCTAACCGGAGAAACGGCAGCGACGATGATGGCAAAGCTGATTTATTTTGATTTGGTGAAGCGTAAGTCGATCCCGTTAACCGATCAGATTAAACAAAAGATGCTGACGCGCTGGATTGATGTTGATGAATAAGGTGTTCGTTAAACTTTCCTATGGCGCAGGGCGCTGCTTATATTGAAGGGCAACTGCTTCCGCTCGCTGACGCTAAAATCCCCAATTGAGAATGGGGATTTTTATATTAAGACGCCGCCGAACCATTAGTCGTCGGCACCGCCTGCCCCGAAATCAGGAGGTTAAAAGACGCCTGTTGGGCTCTCGATTGATAGGGTGAGGGTATGGATATTTTTTCTTTTTAATAGGGGTAGGGTTTTTCCTCACTGAGGAGTCTTATAAAAGTAGCTATTGATTGTTGAATAAATATTCTTGGTCAGTACGTAGGATAACTGCTCAATGATCCGTTAGCTGTTTGATAGTTTTTGTGACCCCTGCTGATATGTATCACTCCCCCTCCTTTGCAGCAGGGGTTTTTTTTGTCACTATCGATTACTGCATTATTTAAGACAGAAAAAAAGCGGCCGATGGCCGCTTTTTTGTTTTCTGCTGACTGCTATTTAACTAAATTCTAACCCAATTCTAACCGCATTTTGAGTCGCCGCAGTTGAGGCAAGTCATGCAGCCATCCATTAGGATGGTGGCTTTGACGCTGCACTTTTTGCACAGTTCGGCGGTGGGTGGGAAGTCGCTGGCGCCGGTATCTGGTGTGGCGACTACGCTTTCAAACTCAGCGCGCTTTTCGTCCATGATTTTCTGCTGGTGCTCGGGGATTTCGGGCTTTTTCAGCAGGCCGATCTTTTGCAGATGATCTTCGATGGCCCAGCCGATCTCGGCAACCAGAGATGGCATGAACTTACCGCCGGGCTTGAAGTAGCCGCCCTGGGGATCGAATACGGCTTTTAGCTCTTCTACCAGGAAGGTGCAGTCGCCACCTTTGCGGAACACCGCCGAGATAACGCGGGTGAGGGCGACGATCCACTGGAAGTGGTCCATATTTTTGGAGTTGATAAACACTTCAAACGGGCGGCGCAGCTCGTGGTCGGTACCTTCGTTCAAGATAATATCGTTGATGGTCAGATACAGAGCATGGTCTGACATCGGGGTCTTGATTTTATAGGTGCTGCCAGCCAGTGCTTCGGGCCGCGAGACCTTTTCGTGCATCTGGATAATGTTGCTTTCCGGTGCTTTGCTTACGGCTGGTTTTACGTCGTCTTCAGTAGCTACTTTGTAGCCAACAATTTTTTGTCCAATTTTCTTAGTCATTTCCGTCCTCTCAAGATTCTACGGGTTGCGTTACGTTGATCAGAATTTACCGTAGTAACCTTCTTTCAGTGCATCAAACAGGTTGGCGGCGGTGTGCGTTTCACCGTCGTACTCAACTTCTTCGTTGCCTTTAAACTCAACAGTTGAACCATCTTCCAATGTAAATTTGTAAGTGGTGTTTTCAAGATCTTTCTCTGTGACGAGTACGCCTTGGAAGGCTTCCGGGTTGAAGCGGAAGGTGGTGCAGCCTTTCAAGCCTTTTTCTGCGGCATAGAGATAGATATCTTTAAAGTCTTCGTAGTCGCAATCGGTTGGCACGTTGATGGTCTTCGAAATTGAAGAGTCAACCCACTTCTGTGCGGCGGCCTGAATGTCGACGTGTGCCTTTGGCTTAATGGTTTCGGAGCTGACGAAGTAGTCAGGCAGGGCCTCTTCTTCACTGGTACCGTAGGGCATGGCTTTTTCGTTAATCAGCGTGCGATAGGCAAGCAGTTCGTAGGAGAATACATCGATTTTCTCCTTGGACTTTTTCCCTTCGCGGATAACGTTGCGCGAGTAGTGGTGCGCAAAGCTTGGCTCGATACCGTTGCTGACGTTGTTGGCCAGTGACAGGGAGATGGTGCCCGTCGGTGCGATGGATGAATGGTGGCTAAAACGACAGCCCTCTTCAATTATCGAGTCGATTAGCTCTGGTGCGACCTTGGCAACATTGCGCATATAGTTGCTGTATTTGCCGAGTAGTACTTTACCTTTGATGGTGTCGCCGACTTTGATGCCGTCTGCGGCCATCTCAGGACGCTTGAAAATCATCGCTGCGGTGACTTCGAAGTCGTCTTCCATAATCGGCGCGGGGCCTTTTTCGCGGGCCAGGTCAACACCTGCTTTAAGACCGGCTACGGCCATGTCCTGAGCGACGCGCTCGGTAAACTCGAGCGAGTCCTGATCACCGTACTTCATGCACAACATCGTGATCGTGGAGCCGAGGCCAAGGAAGCCCATGCCGTGACGACGCTTGTATTCAATCTCTCTGCGCTGACCTTCGAGTGGCAGGCCGTTGATCTCAACCACGTTGTCGAGCATGCGTGTAAAGACGCCAACCACTTCTGCGTATTCGTCCCAGTCAAAGTAAGCTTCTGGAGTAAACGGGTTGCGCACAAACTTGGTCAGGTTGACCGAGCCGAGCAGACAGCTGCCATAAGGTGGCAGAGGTTGTTCGCCACAGGGGTTGGTGGCGCGAATATCTTCGCAGAACCAGTTGTTGTTATTTTTGTTGACCTGGTCAATCAGGATAAAGCCTGGTTCGGCGTAGTCGTAGGTCGACGACATAATGGCATTCCAGAGCTTTTGTGCACGAACGGTTTCATAGATGCGGCAGGCCACCAGGCCCTCGTCGTTGCTGTGGTAGTTTTCAGTGGTTGGGAAAGGCTTCCAGACAATATTGTCGCCATTGAGATCGAGACCGCCTTCAATTTCTTTGGCGCTCACGGGGAAGGTCAGGTCCCAGTTGCCATCGTTGCGCACGGCTTCAATAAACTCTTCGGTGATCAGCAGCGACAGGTTGAACTGACGCAGGCGACCGTCTTCACGCTTGGCGCGCACAAAGTCAAACACGTCCGGGTGGCTGACATCAAAGGTCGCCATCTGAGCACCGCGGCGGCCACCGGCCGAGGAGACGGTGAAACACATCTTGTCATAGATATCCATAAACGACAGCGGACCTGAGGTGTACGCGCCAGCACCGGAGACATAGGCACCTTTGGGTCGCAGGGTAGAGAACTCATAACCGATACCGCAGCCGGCTTTGAGGGTCAGGCCAGCTTCGAGATTGCGCTCGAGAATGCCTTGCATAGAGTCGGGAACAATGCCGGAAACCGTACAGTTAATTGTCGATGTGGCGGGCTTGTAAGCCTGCGCTCCAGCATTGGAGATAATGCGGCCGGCGGGAATAGCACCGTGCTTAAGCGCCCAAACAAAACGTGCCTGCCACTCTTCGCGCTGTGACTCATCTTCAACATCCGACAAC